>Ga0255047_10000713_pt1 | contig 26821 bp, 35 predicted proteins | sample JV7_2_1_MG_FD_183640 | JGI IMG/M metagenome (GOLD analysis project Ga0255047, IMG submission 183640) | Seawater microbial communities from Jervis Inlet, British Columbia, Canada - JV7_2_1 | ecosystem: Environmental > Aquatic > Marine > Inlet | place: Canada: British Columbia | collected 2016-10-06
TGTGGCGACCGTCCAATGTATCGGCCGGGTCCAGCAACAAGACCGAGCGAGTTCGGTCGACGTCGGCGTGTTCCCTTACACTTTCACCGCGCGCGAGGTGTAACCAGTGCGAATATTATCGGAAGCCTTTCGCGGGGCGAATTTGTCCTACAACCGAGAACCCCGTCTCGTCCTTAAAATACTGAACGAGAACCGGACGATCTACATCGCGAGCGCGAACGACATCGCGATCACAGACCCCGGCGCGGCGATTCTCGTCGACGCGGTAACGACCTGCGGCGGATCGAGCCAAAAGGTCAACCCGGAGCGCGGTTATTCGACGATAGGGTCGACGGTTGTCGGGGTTGCCGCTGGCGACCAATGGAAAGCGGCGACCGGCGCAAGCGAGGACTTGACGGACCTCCTCCGGGATTTCCTTGTCACGTACAACGACACGATCACGAACAACAAAGCGGAGCTATACACCGGGTTCAAAGGGCTAGACTTCGCCGACTATCTGAAAGTGCAGACCCTTTGGGTCTCACAGGTCGACAACGGCGAACGGGAATACCGGATCGGCTTGTCGGACGTTCAGCGATTCACCCGGAAGTCGGTATTCTCCAACCTCGCGAAAACGCAGGTCGACGCGAATTTCGGCCCGTCCGAGTTAGGGGATCTGCTAGTCGGTTCAACGGGCCGATTCGAACGCGTTGATCATTCGTCAGTCTGGCCGGGCACAGCTTGGCGCGATGCGCCGGGCGAAAAGGTTGGCTACTTCACCGCCTCCGGCACCACGGAGACCGGCGACTCGGTCGAGGAGGTGCTCCGGTGGACCGCGAAAACCGCCGACACGTTCACGATCGACCGGCGCGGGTGTTTCGGGACTCGTCCCGTTACGTTGGAGGAGGGCGTCACCGAGCTAAAAGAGTTCGTTTATCTCGACCTGCCGATCCCGGCGATGATCCTCGCGATCCAAACGGGCGACCTGTACGGCGTACCGGGTGAAACGTTGCCGGACCATTGGCACGCAGGCGTTACGGCTGACCTTGTCGACCTCAACAGTTACGAGACCATAGGCGCGGACTTTTGGGCGTTCCAACCCGAGTTTATAGGGGTATCGAAGGAAAGCGCGAAAGGGTTCATCGCGGAGCAATGTCTCGCGCCGTTTAACCTGTTGACCGTGATCACTCAGTCGGGCGAGCTACGCCTGAAACGGTTCTCCAACTTGCCGCAGAACGGCACCGGGGAACTGCAACTCGATTACGATTCTGTGACGGTTCACGGGGACATCACTCGCGACGCGAAAGGTATCCGCAACGTCTTTGAGATTTTATGGGGTTGGAATTTTCAGTCGGGCGAGTACGCTCGCCCGAACACCTACGTCGACGGCGATTCAATCGCCCGGAACAACGGCGCGTCGGACAAGTATCCGGTCGAACTGAAAGGCGTCCGCAACCGTAACCGCAACGACGCGCTTGTCGTGAACCAGCTCGCCGAGGGCATCCGTGCCCGTTTCAGCGAGCCGAGGGTCACGCCGAAAGTAACCGCACCGATTCGCGACGCGATCGAACTCGAAGTCGCCGACGTGGTCGGGTTGAACTTCCCGGACTTGCCGGACTTCGCGGCGCTCGACACGTTGAACGCGTCTTTCGAGGTTCAAGGCTTAACGTGGGATTTCATCGCGGGAACGGTCGACCTCGAATTGTTCGGGTCCTCCGGCACGACGACACCGCTCGACCTCGACGCGGGGACGGACGTCCTCACGTTTGACCGTACCGGGTGGACCAATCTCGACGGCTGGCCGGGCACGACCACCGTCGGCGAACTGTTGACGTTTACCTCGGCGGCCTCGTTGCCGTCGGGTCAATATTATTTCGACGGGGACATCCGAATCGATAACGGCGTCACCGTGACCGGCGGCGACCGGGTCGTGATCGATTTCCGAGACCTGACCATCGTCGGGACCGGGTCGTTTGACCTATCCGAACAAGGACCCGCCGGAACGGAGGGCATATTCGGAGGCGAGGACGCGAGCCAAGAGGGATTGTATACCGGCGTTGCGTGGTTTAATCGGTACTATCGTCGGCCGAGAAGTGGAGCCGCGAAAGTGCCCGCCGTCAACCCGGCGGGCGTTCCATCGAACACGCTCGCGAAAGTGACCGAGGCGGGCGAACTTGTGGGCCTCCCAGACACGTTACACGGCAACGGCTCCCGACAGGGGGGCACGTTGTACGTGCGCGACTCGATCAGCCAGAACGGCGACACGCCGGGACAGCCAGCCCTCAAAGGCGGCGGCGGTCTCGCGTTGATCGGCGAAAACTTCTTTTTCGACTCCCCCGGATGTATTAACGTATCCGGCGAGAGCAGCGACCCCGACCCGCGAACGGACCGCGAGATCATCGCCGGGTCGTCGTATTATGCCGGGGTTTCCGGTTTCGGTTGGCCGGGGGCGGTGTTGTATTACGCCAAGACCCGCGCGAACCCGCTCCCGATCCTGTCGGGGGAGTTCGGCGCGGTTACCGCTCGGACCGGTGAATGGGTCGAGGGTGCGGAGAACCCGTCGTTCGACCGATACCATGCACCGCGAGACGGTGATCGGGAATACGACACACCGGCGGACTTCTTTTTCCCATACCTACCACCGGCACGCGGCAACGGCGACCAAGAGCTGAACGGTCTTGTGTCTCGGACGTTCCGATTGTCCGCCGACGCGCCGTTCGTCCCGGAGCCGGGCGTCGACATTGTCGACACAGCGGAAGCGCCTCAACTGTCAGTCGAGGAACGGGTCAACACACCGAGAACACCGGCGGGCAACGTGTCCGCGCTTGTGGTTACCGCGTTGCCTCAACCGGGCGACGCGGCGTTCAAATACGCCCGGATCGAATACCGGTTGCAGGGTCTCGACGAGTGGTACCCGGCCGACTATGGGATCACGACCGAGTCGACGATCAAGAACATCGTCGCCGACGGGTCCACGTATGAGATCAGGGCGACCGCCGTCAACACCTTGGACGCGCTCGGCGGCGTCGCGACGACGACCGTCACCGTGTCGAACGTGACACGAGACACCGAGACGAGCGACGGCAACGCCGACACCGATCCCGACGAGGCGATCACGCTCCCCGACGTTAAAGGGTTGGAGCTGGTAAACCGTATCGACGACGCGGAAAACTGGGACCAATGGAAAAGCCCAAACGCGGAATTTAGGTGGAAAAAACTGTCGACCACGCTCGGCGGGACGATCCTCGCCTTGAACGGGGCAACCGACTTACACCTCGAAGGGTACAACGTGCGAATCACCCGGACCTCCGGCGAGATTTTACGCGAGGAGGTGGTCAAAGATTCGACTTACGTCTACACCTACGACAAGAACAAGAAAGACACAGACGGCGAACCCGTCCGAGCGTTTCGGATTGATGTCCAAGCGGTCGCGACGACGGGTTACGTGTCCGGGTTTACCGGGTTTCCGGTCGGCAACCCGGCACCGGCCGCACCGGCGAACGTAGCGGTCCAAACGGGGTACAGCAGTTTTAACGTTGAGTTTGGCCTTCCGACGGACGTCGATTTCGTAGGGTGCGACTTTTACCTCGCGAACGAGGGCGAGGACCCGTTCACGAAAACCCCGACGAGGATTTCAGGGAACACGGTCCAAGTCGACGGACTACCGCAGGGCACGACATACGCGCTCGGGTTGACCAGTGTCGACCAGTTCGGGACCGGCAACTCAACCGCGACGCTCGGCGTCACAACGAACAGCATCGACGCGACGGACATCGAGGGTCTCGGTCCGTGGGCGTTGGAGACCGATCCGGTCGATCTCGCGTTCATCGGGGCGAACATGGCAAACGACGCCGTCCCGTCTGATAAAATCGTCAACCTCACGGCGGCGAAAATCACAGCCGGGCAAGTCGTGGTGCAAATCGACATCGGTACGGGCATACTATTGGACGGCGGCAACGGGATAATACAGTCGATCAACGCGGGCTACGTGTTGACGATGGGACCCCACAGCATACCGGCCCTATCGTCGTCCGATTTAATTATGAGCGCATGGGATGGGGCGAACTCCCCTTTTAACATTGATTCAGAGGGCAACATGAAACTAACCTCGATAACGGCGAGCGGTTTAATAGCTTTAGGCTCGGTCACATTCGGCGCGAGCGGGTGCCAAATTGTCTACGATGAACCGACGGACCGGACCCAATTTCACCTCGGGGACGGCGGCAAAAAGTCGCTGACGTTCGACACGGTCACCGGCGAACTTGAACTCGGAAGCGAAGCGACCCTTCGAGGCGTTCGATCTCTGAATACGAACCATTTTTTCCACTATGAGGATTTTCGGGGGGTTACCACCGACATAGCTACGAACGGCACGTCCGCACATTATCCGGTCGGATTTAAACTGGTAACAGACGGCGGCGCAGTGAGTAGCGGGCTAGGGATGCAGATATACTCGGAGACGGGCGCAATATCTGGGCGAACAATGGACACGGCGGTCGAGTCCACGATGAAAGTGTCATTTAGTTACGACATAACCGGGGCGGACGCCTCCGGCAAAAACGCGTATTTGTTAGCGGGCGGTAAGTGGATGAAATCCACCGACGGGGCCGCGAGCGGGAACGAGTGTTACGGGGTGTCGATAGAGGACGGCAACATAAAAGCCTATTTCCAACACGGCACGACCCGATATTCGTCCACCACGTCCACGCCTGCGGTGGACTTAAAAGAGTACATCGCGGTCGTTCGCAACGATCCCACGGCGGGAACCGTCGAGCTGTCTCTGTTCGATATAAACGAGAACCACATCGCCACGCATACGGTCAGCAGTTTGCCCACCGGCGGGATTTCCACCGGCACGACGTTACAGTTAATTACTATCCAACTATTCAAAGAGGTCTCGACCACTATCGCGGCTACGCTACGGGTAGGGGATTTTATAATCGACCAAGGGATCAATTAAATGAGTCAATACAGAACAGGAACAGCGAGCGTTACTAATGGCTCGAACGTGATCACCGGCACCGGTACGGCTTGGTTGTCGAACGTTGCGGTCGATGACTGGTTCATCGGTCAAGACAAAATCAAATACAACGTGAGCGCGGTTAACAGTGACACCGAAATCGAAATCAGTGTTAACTATGGAGGCTCGACCGTCGAGTTCGCTTACACCATACACCGCGATTTCTTGGACGGTAAGCCGGTGTTCAGTGATGGTGATGTCGAGACTGCGACGATTATCAACGCTTGGGTGTCCACCACGGGCACAGTCGATCAAATCCAAGACATAGCCGACGCGCTCGCCGCGCAACTGTCAGAGGGGCAAACACAAGCCGACTTTGAATCTGTACGCGAAGCCAACAGGCGAAAGTTTGCAGGCTCCGGTCATGTTGAATATGGCAAGCAGGTAACGTCCGGCGCGGCGACTATGATCAATCATGGTTTATGGGCAAGAGTTGACACGCCTAACACTCTTTTTATTGGTCGCGCAGATAGCGTCAAAGAGGGCACATCTCTTACTGATTTGCCTGTTGTCAATGCTGACGGAGTTCTGCTTGACGTTAGTGGTATAGGGGCGAACCCTACACTGTTTAATGAGATGACATTACCACCAGCCCCAGACGGGCTTGATAAGTCAGACGGCACAGGCAGATTCACTGATTTAGCCGCAGCAATAGCCGCGGGTGGAACAGCATTAAACGCGAGTGTTATTAACCGTGAGGATTTGATCGGTTATGAAGTGTTCGCAGAAGCAATCGAAACGAATGACGTTGTTTTTCCTCGCGGCATTATCCAGAACGGTGAGACTACTTACGAGGGTATAACGCTTTCAGATTCCGTTGTTGTCCAAGGTTATTTTGCTTTCGGTGAGTGGGATACGGTAACAACTGGCTACGGCTTAAAGTGGTCTACCGCTTCGGATGCTGAACGCAATACGTTTATTAACCGCAAAGAGAATAACATCTACCGTGATGCTGAAACTGGCAAACTTATACAGTGGCGTTTACGCGCTCGGTCAATTGCGGGGCTTGGTGCTAAGTGGTTAAACGCAGTGACTACAAATAGCCTTGGATATTTAACATTCGCATCAGGTTTTGGGGTGGAGCCTAGAGGCCAAAAAACTACAGTAGCAGACTACAGATACGGCAGCGCGTTTGCGCTCTATGCTTCCAAAGAAGCCGGAATCTCAGACGGTGTTAACTATGAGAGTGGAGTATTTACAGTGCGTGCCGCTGCTGATGGTTCTATCAATACAGACTACGCACATAACGGCGAATGCTACTTCATACCTATCGCGACAGTTGGACGACTTAATACAGGAGGGTATCATCGTACTTTAAACAAGTTTGGCTCAAGTCGTTATTGGTCTAGTGATGGCGTTACTACTCAGAACCGTGTGTGGTACGAGTCCGATATTAATAAGCCAGTTACCATTTCCGATTGCTTTCGTTTTGGTTCGCCTTACGTATCAGACAGAGGCTATATCGCGTCTGGTTTATCAGGACGTGAAGACGGCAAGTTCTATGACGCTATCTATGAGGGTGACGTAACCGATCTACGTTTAAGCGCACGACGATCAAGTGATGCTGATTTAGTTGTTAGTAAACTAGCAGCGGGTATTGCAAACGAACTACGAGGCGCGGAAGGAACTGAAAGTGTTGAGCTGGTGAGTACAGTTATCGAAGCGCATGGCGATCTATTAACTTCTGCTTTTAGCACATCTGTAGATATTCCAGCGGGAGAATTTGTTATAGGTTTCTGCGGAGATAACGCCTTTTACGGTTACTCTACAACGGCGTCAAGCCCTTCGACTATATACCTAGCCCTGTCAAGGGCGTTGGCGTTTGCTAACTCCCCAGCCGGTGTCTCATTCCAAAGAACACAAGGCGCAACAACGACTATCTACAAAGTCACACCAAGCGAGCTGCAACACAAAGAGATATTGCATTGTGACATTATCGGTGACCCTGCTAACTATTACAGCGGTCAGACTTATACCAATACAGGTGTAGCGATAGGCATATCAGGGTTGGTAATTGGTGAAGTCGTTTTTAATAACGATGGCAATGATGTTAACGGTTTAAATGGACATTATTATAGAACGTTAGTCGCGCAAGTTGGTGACGGCATCCAAGCTTGGGATTACTCAAATACTACTAACTTCGCAGACCTTGGCACAACGTACAACGGTCAGACTTGGACGAATGATGGTGCTCCGCAGAACGTTCTGGTAAACACTGGTGATGTTGTTTTCAATAATGACGGTAACGATGTTAATGGCTTGAGTGGTCATTTCTATAAAAGAGTACCGGCATCTGGCACAGTAACATTGGGTGGGACTGATTATGCAAACCCTTTATCATGGACAGACCTCGGCTTGTCATATCGTGGGCAGCAGTGGACAACTGACGGAGCGGCTCAGGTTGTAACTGTGGGTCAAGACGATGTTATTTTCTTAGCAGTAGAAGGAGGTAATACAAACGGTACTGTGGGCAACTATTATCGTCATAACCTCTCGGCAGTAGCGTTAGACTTAAACGGTTTGGATTTAAGCTCTGCTAGATTCACAGACCTTGGCAGCGAGTGGAACGAATCACCCGCAGCAGGTTCATGGTTACAAGATGGCATTGCAGGTAATCCTAAGCTGACACATTCAGACACTGGCGCAAACTTGATACCGGATGCGTCAGTTAAAAGTTTTAAGATGAGCCGTAAGGTTAGCGAGTCAGTGTTGACGTTGTTCTCAGCTGATAACGGGGTTACGTGGGGGGTGTCTACGGTTTGGAAAGCGCCTTTGGAAAGTGCAGCAAATGGCAGGACTATCTCAGCAGCAACAGGAACGGTGTATATGTTCTTCTACACAACAGACGCGCACGTTGGTGAACCTGCAAGCAATGCGGTTGTTGATATGCTGGGTGATGTGTGGGGCGGTAGTCTTGCTGATAAAGGTTTTGGTGTGGAGATTGCGAGCGCGTTATTGAATAAGGTGCTTACAAATACCAGTTCAGGATGGGCGGGTAGTGCCTCCCTGACTAATTACTTAGTACGTCCTGACAATGGAAAATTAAACACTACAGAGGGAGAGCCTACTGTTCACAATCAGTTAGTTCTAGCGAATCCTAACGCTTCACCCGCCGTTAAACTACTGCCTTACATCTCACACGAAAACGGGCGCAAATATTTGTACCTGTTATTTAAAGAGATGTTCTGGGATACGAGCAAAGATGTAACAGGAGAGTTCACAAGCATTACAGATACCACCACGACAATGACGGCCAAAGAATCGTACTTTGTTACTAACGGCAACTTTGTCGGGTATTGGAAGTGGCACAGCACAATAGCAGTACCGCTTAATAGCGCCGCCTACTTTGAAAAAGATGGGCGGTTGTATTGGGAGAAGAACAGCGGAAGCATCGCGGAACGTTGGAACGGCACCGGTTGGGGTGATGATAACAAGTTCGATGTCATCGACAACACAGACGTAGTAACAGATCAGAACGGCAATTTAGCTCTAGTCGGAATGCGCAGAATCGCACTTGAACATTTAACAGGGTTGGATAATTAGAATGGAAAGTAACTTAATATTTATTGGTTTAATCATCATCGTTGTAGTTCTCATGCTCGGCTATAGTTGGTGGAAAGTTGGCTCGTTTGAGCGCATGAAAACCATCTTTAAGAAGAACAAAGCGCTTGCAGACTGGAAGCCGTTTATCGGTATTGCGTTAGGTCTGCTTTTGGCAATAACATTCGTATGGAATGGGGCCAAAGCAGATGACCAGATTGATTGGGTAACGTTTACAGAGGTCGGGCTCGGCATGGACTACGTTTATAACGGTTCACGCTCGGCGGCTTGCGTGTCTGACGGTAATCAATTCAATGACAGGTTAACGGGTAATGCTCGTATTACTCAAAACGTATTCGAGTGGTATCAAGTGCAAATGAACGTTGAATACCAGCACCATAGCTGCGCTTTAAATGGTGACGATTTAACGTTTGACGGCGGGGGCATTCGAGTCGTGCGGCGTTGGGAATGGTGACCTCGTTAGTCGTATGAATTAACAAGAACGTACACTATAATAAGTCCAAATTTATAAAGTCGAGGCCATATATGCCTGAAAGTGAAAACGAAAGGCTAGAGACGCTCGTCGCTGTAATCGCACAGGGGCGAACGGAAGATCGCGAGGATTTGGCCGAAATGAAAAAGGAAATGCGAGGGCTAACCAAGGAAATGGCTAAACTTGCCCATGTTATGGCGGAATGGGCAGGAAATCAAAAGCACGTTGACAGTGAAATTGAAGACGTTAAGATAGTTTTAAACGGTGATAGAGGGCTCGTTAATCGTGTCAGTAATTTGGAAGTGGCGCAAGCGGAAGACAAGCGCAATTGGCTGTTTGTTGGCTTTGTTGTTGCTACTATTTTTACCGCTCTTGTTGGGTACTATTTCACAGTGGTAAAGCCGGTACAGGCGAGCCATGTGCAGTCCGAGGAAATAAAAGCCTTAATCGAATCAATCGAGGACAAGCTGTGAAACTTGATGACGTTATATGGTCCAACCATTTGAACCCGAACGAGTTCCCGGACGGCGTTCTCCCTTATATGTCGAAAAAGATTGTCCGCGCGGCGGTTAACCTTCGCGGGTGGTCGGGCGTACCGATGACCCCGTCGCCGCTGTTCGAGGCTCACGTCCGAGCGAAACCGGTCAAGGATCGCGGCGCACGGCACAACGTCGGCCCCGATCTCAACAGTCCGGAACGCGAAAGCGATGGGACGGACTTTTTCATCCCCGACAACCGCGTCGCGAGGATGTTCAAATTCGCCACGGCGTCCCCGGAGATCGGCGGCGTCGGTTTCTATTTCGACACCAACCCCTCGACGATGGTCCACATCGACAGCCGACCCGAGCGCGTGATGTGGCTACGGGTGGCGGGTGAATACATCGACTACAACGTGAACCCGGTTAAATTTCTGACCGTGTTCGCGCAAGAGATTAAAAAACTACCCGGACAGGTGGCCTAGATGGACCGATTCAACTCCACGTTTGAAGTGTTCTGGATATGGCTCCACCGGGGACACGTTGTTCGCCGGGCCTGCCTGTTCGTCGCCGTGTGGATGACGGTCGACGCGTTTCGATGGGCCTCGGAATACGCGAACGCGTACCCGGAGCCGAACGCGCAGCATGTCGCGATGGTTGTCGCGGTGACGGGTATCCCGTCGGCGTTACTGGCCGCGATGATAAAATTCTATAACAGCGGCCGCAGTGCGGAGCCGGTGAAACTTAGGGGCGAATAGGACATGATCGAGGCACTCGGAACAATTATGGCGTCGAGCGGATTCGGTTCCGTGATCGGCGGGGTTTTCGGATGGTTAAACCGGAAAGAGGACCGCAAAGATCGCGAGAGCGAACGCGCTCACGAACAAAAAATGGTCGAGCTGAAATCGACCGCCGACGCAAACGCGGCCGACTCCCGCTCCTTCGAGGAGTCCCAAAAGACGAAATCCTCGTTCGGGGATGCGGTCAAGAGTGCCGTCAGACCGTTAATCACCGCCGCGTTACTGTATCAGTCTTATGTGATACTGGTCTCGCTGGAAGCGTTGACGGGCGGCCTCCGGGCACTATCGCCGGACCTCACGCTCGACCTGTATCGAGACATTGTGTTGAACGTGATCTCGTTAACGGCGACGTGTGTGTCGTGGTGGTTTGCGTCCCGGCCGTCGAAAGTGTCGTCGAGGTCTTGACTCCGCGCGGTGATTCCGTATGATTACAACAAATAGTTGTAATCAATAGGAGTTAACAACCATGACCACCAAACCGAACCGGGCGCAATTGTCCGCCGTTTTCCACCGTATCGCCGCAACACAGGAGGGCTTCGCGAGCGCGATGTCCAAAGCGTCCGGCGTGTTCTGTAGTCAGCAGTCAATCAACAACTGGTTAAAACGTGAGAACGTGCCCGCGACGTGGGTCCCGTTTATCGTGAAAGCGGGCGACGGTAAAATCGCCGCCCACGAGATCAGACCGGACATTTTTCCCGCGCCCGAGTAACCGCCGCTTTTAGGCTGTCTTGGGTGGCCGTCTTGCTCGACAGGGCGGCCGCGATCTCCTCCTCCACCGAATCCGCAACGACTATCGAGTGACAGATCAACGGGCGTTTGTATCCGCTCTGCGCCTGTCGAACCCCTCCGACCCGTTCATTGAACTGTAAAAAGTGCTCTAGGTTATACGTTGACCCGAACCAGAGGACGTTATTCGAGCCGTGTTGCAGGCTTAGCCCGTGGCCGATGCTCGCCGGGTGCGCGCATAGAAACGGCAAGTCGCCCGCGTTCCACCGCTCCAAGATGCGCGGGTCGTCGCCGAACAGCGTCGCCGCCTTCCCGAGAACCCGCTTTATACGGTCCCAGTCGTGGCGATACGAGAACGCCAGCAAAAACGGATCGGTTGCCGTCTCCGCGAGTTCCTTTAACACGTCGAGTTTAAGGTCGTGGACCTCGTGGACAACCCGGTCGGCGTCATACATTGCGCCGTTGCAGAACTGCGCGAGCTTGCCCTTTAGGACAGCCACGTTCGGCGCTTCGATGTCGCCGCCGCTCGCCTCGATCTCCGTGAACATTTGGTCTTCGAACTCGGTGTATTGTTTGCGAAGGGTCGGCGGTAACTCCACCCGTAGCCGGTTATAGATCGACGTCTCGACGTCGAGCCAGTCGGTCGGGTCGATCGTCAACACGACGTCGGACAGCTTCGCGCTTATTGTTTCGAGGGCGTCGGGTTTCGGGATTAGTTTCGGGTGATCCGAATACATGGTCGCCGGGTCGACATTAAAAAACGCCTGTTGGTAGGCCGTGTATGTTTTGAACAGCCGGTCCCCTTGGTCGAGAACGAACGCTTGCGTCCAAAGCGTTAACAGGCCATTGCTTGACGGGGTTCCGGTCAGCTCGACGACACGATCCACGACGCGGCGGATTTTCCGCAGGGCCTTGAACCGTTTCGTCGACGGCTTTTTGAACATGCTCGACTCGTCAAGGACAACCATGTCCCACAACCACGTCGATTTTTTACGGGCGAACGTCTCAACGAGCCAAGGCAAATTGTCCCAGTTTATGAGGTCGATCTCGACGGGTCCGGCGGTGTTGATCGTTCGCTCGATCTTGGACCGGCTGTTCCCGTTGCCGCCAACGTGGACGCGGAACGTCCGGTCGTGGGCGAACGACCATTCGGCGATCTCGTCCGGCCAACTGATAGACGCGACCCGTTTCGGGGCGACCACGAGAACCCGGCGAACGTCTCCGAAACAGAACAACCGGTCGAGCGCGTCAAGCGCCCCGCCGGTCTTGCCCGCGCCCATTCCAGCCCAGATCGCACAGAACGGATGCTCGACAATGTGGTCGGCGATAGTCGTCTGATACGGGCGGCGGTCCTTACGTGTACGAATCGACAATGGTCCGCCCCCGTTCCACGTTATCGACGACATACACGTCAAACCCTTGTTGCTGGATTTTGCTCGCCTCGCGGAGTTGTCCGGCGCTGGCGATTTTGCCGGGAGCCTTGAACTCAATGAAAAACCCTTGACCTCGGCACAGGAACAACCGGTCCGGGACGTTGCGAACGCCGGGCGCGGTGAACTTGTACACGAGCGCGCCGCGTTTGCGGGCATATTCGACGACCGCCTTTTCGATGTCTTTTTCCATTAGTAGTCCCGTGCCTTTCGGCCCCAAAACCACCGGCTCGCGTTCGTCGGAGTCCCGTCCGGGCTGAAATAGCAGTAAAGAGGCCGCCAACCCCCGAAACACCGGAAAGGTAAACGGAAGCACAGGAACCCCCGACCTTTGACCCGGACGGTAACCGCCCAGTGCATCGCGTTCTCGCCGTAAACCGTCACGGGGCCTATGTCGGCGTGTCCGCCGAAGAAGTTCTCCCAGAAACCGAGGCCGGGGTACTTGTAGAACCGTTTCCAAATTTTCATCACTATCTCCCTCTATGTCTGCAATTGTTTTGGTCGAAACGGTGCGGGAACCAATACGCGTCACACTTGCACCGCGTTCGTTTGTGTTCTTTCGTTTGCCGGTGGACGTCGAGAAACAGTTCGCCGTCGCAGTGGTAACACCTAACGCGCGACCGCTGGACGTAGTCGTCCGGGTGCTTGTTGAGCGTTCTCCGCTTGCGGCATTTCCCGCACCGACACGGGTAAATCATAGTCCTAGTCTCAATTGGTGCGGCAACGGTTTCACGTTGTTCACAGTAACGCCCTCCGTGCTTTGTTGAGTTTCTCCCTGTAGTACGTGACTCGAGGATGCTCACCGTCGACCGCGTGGAACCCGAAAAAGTAATTCGGCTCCTTGTCCAACGCGTCACACATCCGGCGAATGGTCGACGCTTTCGGGTCGTTCTCGCCGGTCTCCCATCGTTGGACGTTTTGCTGTGCCGAGGCTATCCGGGCGGCGAGTTGAGTCTGTGACATGCCCGCCGCTTCCCGTGCCTCTTTTAACAGGTCGCCGAATGATCGGTCGGCCGCGCTCATATCTCGACCACCTTTTCGGCGGGCGTGTCGACCGCGATGTCGTGGCCGTCGATGAACGCGTGACACCGGAGCGAATATTCGTACCAATGGTCTACCTTCGCCCGTTTCACGTCGCACGGGTTGAGCTGGAACGTGGTTCCGAACTCGTCGTTCAACATGTCGACGAGGGTCACGAGGTCGGTCAGCTCCTCCTGTATCCGTTCCGCGTTGGTCGGGCCTTGGTTGTATCGCTCGGCGAGACCGAACTGTTGAGCCTTGAGCGTGATCAGTGAGACCTCGCTCGCCTCCTCGGCGAGTTGGGTCAGTAGATAGGCGAGTCTTTTCATCTTGTTAACTCCTTAGTGTAGGTAATTCGCGCCGCAGGCCATACAAAACGTTTTCCCGTTTATGCTTTCGGTGTGTCCGTGCTCGCATTCCGACTGCGCGACGAGTTCGGCCTCCCGAGTTTTTAACCAGTCGAGGCGGTCCTGTGCGCCTGCCTTTTCGCTCCGCACATCCCGGAGGGACATCTCGAGGTGTCTCTGTAACTTGTCTTTTCGGTGTAGGTGGCTCATCTTGTACGGTGTCCTATTGTCGGGTAATTTCGCTAATAATTACACGTTTAACCTGTTATTACAACACTTTGTTGTCAGTCTTTCATATAAAACGGGCTTTCGTACCCTTCCGCGCGCATCGGCATACATTTCGCCCACTCGGGCAATTCGCACAGAACTCGCTCCAACGCCTCGACACTGTGCGCGTCGTCGTCGATGTCCTCAACCGCGACGAGTTCATCGTGTACGAGGAGAACGGTCGAGAACCCGGCGTTCTCGGCGTTGACGAACCCGGCCGCCATGATGTCCCGGGCCGCCGCTTGGGTGATGTTCTCGACGAGTTTACCGGGGTGCGTTGACTGTCGGCACCATTGCCGGGTCGTCTGGTTCATCCCTTCATAGGTGACGCCCATCGCGCGCGCCGGTTTTCCGTTCTCGTCCTCCCAAGGCATGTTGCACATTTCAACACGCGGGCGGACGTACCAGATACACCGGCCGCTCGGGAGCTTGATATACATCGCAGGCTTAACATACCCGAACTCGATGAACTGGCCGGAATAGCCGACCGGAATCCGTACCGGTTTTTTACTGCGACGGACTTCCCCGGCAACGTGTCCCGGCGTGAATTGGGTCTCGCTCGCGCCGTGGTGAACCCTTTCCGGGATGTATTCCCCTTTCGCTCCGATCGTTTTCCGAACCGCGTCGTCGACGGCGTACCAGAACTGCACAACCTCGGGGTATGCTTCGCGGAAAATCTGCACGGCTCGCGCGCTTTCCTCTTGTGACAGGTTCACGCCGAGCGCTTCCGAGTAGGCCCACAACCCCGTCTTGATCATCTCGCCGGTCTTTTTGCCGTGCTTGCGGACCGGCATTAACCGACCGCCGCCGAGCATATACCCGGCACCGAGAACGGCGGGCTTGCTGTTCGTGCGTTGCGCTTTCGTGATCTCGTTGTATGGGACGCCATACATCCGGGTCCCGAAATCCTTGTAAGGGTCGAGGCCGTTCCGAAAGACGTCGAGGATCGCGTCGCACCGAGCGAGCCAACCAAGTACCCGGTTTTCGATCGCGTTGTAATCCGCCACGCGTAAAATTTTACCAGCGGGAGCGCGTAACGTGGGCCGGATGCAACCGGCGACGACGTCCATCGGCTTGTCGTATAACTCGCGCAGGAACTCCGCGTCGCGGGCCTTGATCGCTCGGACCGCTAACGCCAACGCCCCCGGCGTGCCGAGTTCGCCCGGCGGCCGTGGGAGGTTTTGGTATTGCGCGCCGCGACCGGCCCAGCGGCAAGTCCGGCCCGCGCCGTTATATTGCAGCGTATAACACAAGCGGCCGTCGACCGTCTGCGCGTTGATTTTCGGGTATTTCGAGGTAGAGGTCCGGCCGAATTGGGCACGCAGCGCGAGCGCTTTCCGGGCGATCGGGGTCAGCCCGTCGTCGCGGAGGGCGAGTTCGACCTTGTCCTTTTTCAGACTGTCGAACGGGTAGCCCTCGGCCTGTACCCACGGTAAAAACTGCGCCGCGCTGTTCGGGTTGACGAGTCCGGTCAGAATTGAGCACTCGCGTTTTAACGCGGTTTTCAGGTCGTCGGCGACCTCGATCGCGGCGTCGACAAGCTCGCCGTCGATCGGCATCCCGCGCGCGTTCATGTTCTGGTCGTGCCACCATGTCCGGATCTCGTCCGGTGGTGGCAAAAAAGCGGCCATGCGGTTGAGGCATTTCCGCTCGGCGATCACGTCGCGGCGGCAATACTCGCCGAACTGGGTCCATTTTTCGGGGTCTGTCGACCAATTCCGGCGGCGTATTTTCTGGCCTTTGGGCCTCGGTTTGCAAAATAGCTGTATCAACTTTTTGCCGGTGCCCTGTTTCGCGTGCTCGTCGTCGAGCTGTAACACGGTCGACGCCCCGGCAAGTGCTCCGGGGAGCGACATCGCGAACGCGACGACCATCGCGTCGAGCCATTTCTCGGCCGGGGTTTCGATCCCCCAAACGTGGCGGAGAATTTCGCGTTCAAACGGAGCATTCCACGCGATCAAAATCACGTCGGGATCGTTGCAGGCTTTGATTATCTCTGCGACGTGGGAATGGTTTCGCGGGTCGGAGTCGTTCGCGATGTCGTACAGGTCCGGCTCGTCGTTATCGTAGGCATACGCGGCGAGCGTGATCTCGGTCGACGGGTGCGACGCGTAGGCGCGAATTCCGTTTTTGATGTCACACTCGCTGTAGGTCTCGAAATCGAGGTGAAACGCTCGGGAATATCCAAGCGCGTTAATGAATCGTTCGAGGGTCGGGGTCATGGTTGTTTCCTCCGGGCGATAAAAAGCCCCGCGCGGGGGCTTGTCTGGGGACGGGTTACACCTCGTCGTCGTCGAAATCGTCGTCGTCGAAATCGTCGTCGTTGACGTTCTCAACACCCGAGGCGAGCGGGTCGCCGTCTTTCTTGAACTGGACGCCGAGCAAATTCGCGTTGATACGTTTCCCGAACTTGTTGTCCTGCGCCCAGAACCCGACGAGCGCGGTCACATAACAACCGTCGTATATTACGCCGTCCTCCTCGGTGAGCGGAGACTTGTCACGGTTGACGACTGTCGGGCGTTTCGTTTCGCTCGCGGCAAGCTGGTACGTGTTTTCCAGATAGGCAGGGAGGTTGCCGTCTTGGTCCTCGACCGTTACGTCGGTGACGAATTGTTCGTCCTGCAACGACTCGTCGGCGGATTTCAGGCAGTAACCCAAAACTTTCATCTTGCCGCCTTTCCATTTGTCGCCCCATTTTTCCGAACCGATGCGGTCGATCTCTTTGCGGATCGCTTTCACCGCTTTCACATGTTCCGGGTTGTCCGCGTCCAATACAAACTGTGCGTTGTATCTCTGGTTCTCGGACGAACCCTGAAAGCCCTCAGCTTTAAAGATGCGAGCGAAATTTATGCGGACGTTTGGAAGTTTAATCTTTGACATATTACTTTACCTTTTTACTGTTTACGTTACTGCGCGTTAGTCGCGCGGCCAGTGCGGCCGAATTGTCGCACTTTGAAAGGCTCAACGAGCCGTCTTACAGTCAACTACGGCAATGAGTGTCCGTAGTCTCAGAAGTTCACTCTCCTATATCATGAGTACAGGTGAACCCTTCAAAGTGCGCCCGGCTACGTTAACACGACAACCGGAACACTACAACACTTTATTGTTAAAAGACGCCGGTCTTTCCGGGATGTCCTCCGGGGAGACGGAAGTCCGCCCACGGTGTGCAATTGCCGTTAATATAGTCCGACGTCGCGCCGTTCTTAACGTGTTTGACCGTCTCGCGCCCGGTCTGTCGGGATTTAAAAACCGCTACGCCCGGTATAACCGTTCGTCGCACGAATGAAAACGTTTCTGTGATTCGTCGAGCTTTCACTTGTCTGTCGTTTAACATGTTTATGTCTCCTTATCGTTGTTGTCGAGGTGCGCCTGTGCGTCGGCCGAGTCCGCAAAATCACAAGCGATGTTCTGCGCGACCGCCATTATGTCAATGAAATCGTCGTCCGGGTCTCCCGGCCCGTCGTGGTGCCGAGAAACGAAAACGTGCCCCGGTCTACCGGATTTTTTCTCGTTCAACGCCATAACCTCCGGGATTGATTCCAAAACAGGATAGACCCGTTCGGTCAACGTCGACAAGTCGACCTCTGCCATGCCGTTTCCGTCCCATTTCTCGAACGTTTCGAGCTTGTCGTGGAACCCGGAGAGACACGTCGAGAGATTATCAGGCACCGGGTACGGGCTTTGTATCGCTAACCATTTAGCCAGCGACCCGACAAGGTCCGAACGGAATATCCAGACGTTACGCTTAAAACGGGGGTGGCTCATATTTCGGCCTCGTCGTCGTTGTCGAACTCGTCGACGATGTTCCCGAACGTGAGCGCGGGCTTTTTGTCGGACGCTTTGACAAGCGTCGGTTTGCCATCGGTGGCGATGATCATGTCGAGAATCTTCGACCCTTTCGCGAGTAGTTTCTCGGCCTGCGGCGGGGTTAACAGTTTGCGCGGTGCGTACTCGTCCTGTTTCAGCGCTCGCTGATTTCGGAACGCGTCGAACACGACCGCGTCGTCCTCCCATTTCCGGGACCGGCGACCGGCGACCAGTTTCCAGCCGGGCACGTCTCCGCCTTTCTCGATCTCGGCGTATGCGTGGGCCTCCAATGCCTTGAACCATTTCTCGACATCCTTCCGATGCGCGAGGAGTTTCCCGATCTCGTCGGCGGTCAATTCGTCCGCGTTCGGGGTCTTGGGTCCGTCCTCAACAAAGTCGTCGAAATCAGTGTCGAGGTCTCGGGCTTGCTGTTCCGCCTTTTCGCGGCACGTCGCCTGTACTTTGCAAAAGTCACAATGCGAACCGGCTCGACGGGTCTCGTCGCCGTCGGTGATATCCTGTACAACCGGGGCGACGTCGTCCTGTGCCCATTTGAACAGCTCCGACACGGTCATCTCGTCGGCGTCGAAATGGTTCAACCGAGGTTGGCAAATGTGCAGGCCGATGGTGATCGCGTCGAAGTCGTCGAGGTCCTCGTCAAGCACGCCGTCGGCAATCAACGACAGAACCGTCCCGAAAGCGTACAACCTCAGCTGCGGATTGTTGGCCGCTTCGACCTGTTTTCCGCGCCCATATTTCAGGTCGCCGATGTCGATCCGGTCGACCTCGCCGTCGTCGTCACGTAGCACGACAACGGTGTCGGACGTGCCAAAACCGCCGGGAATCAAATCCCCAAACGAGACCCGTAACTCGACCGCCAACGCGTCCGGGTCGCCTTTGCATAGGTCCTTTACATACTCGACATATTTGTCGACCTCGCGGACCATCTCCCTGACGTCGTACCCGGCGGCTACGGCCGCTTTGTTCCATTCTTGCGTTGCTCGGGTTGCGCCTTTAACGCCTTTCCAAAAGTTCAGCGTCGCCTCTCCGAGTTCGTGGGCGCTTGTGCCTTCCTCGGCGTAAACGCTCGACGATTCGGCCAAGCCTCGTTGTGCCGCGACGCTACCGAGGCAAACTAGCCACCGGTAAGCGCCCGACGCGCCGAGTTCGTGATGTGCAGTCGGGCCAGTCATGGTTACACCTCCGCCGCTGCAATTTGATCATTGCAGTGTCGGACGAACATCGCGCGGTTCTCCTCTGGTAGGTCCTTGACCGGGCCGATCTTGAACGCCTTTTTTGCCTTTTCGAGTGCATCCTTGCCGACCGTATCGCGTAAACGGATCGCGGCGTCGCGGACATCGTCAAGCGTTGCGACGGCTTTCGCGTTGTCGTCTGCGGGTCCCGTGTCGTCCTCGACTTCCGGCTCCGGCTCGTCTACTGTTTCGGGTTCTGGCTCGGGTTTCGGCTCCGCTTTTTTCTTGGTGGCCTTTTTCTTTGTGGCCTTTTTGGGGGTTTCTTGATCTGTGTCAACTTTTCCGGCGGCCTCGGCGATTTTCTCGACGATGTCGGTGTCCGGGGTTCCTTTGATGTTGATCGTTGCCGGGGCTTTCGCGGCCTGTGTCTCGGTCAGTTTAAGACCGGCGGCGGTGTTACGGTCTAACGCCTCAGCGTGAATGGTTAGCGCTTGCGCCAGCTTGTCGAGTGATAGTTCGAGTGACATAGTGGTTGTTCCCTTGTATGAATTAAAACGTTTAATTGATTGAGCGACGACATTGTGGTTCAATGTCGCCCACCTTGTCAACAACCACGGAGAAAATAAATTGAAAGTCACTGACCTAATACTCAAAAAGTGCAACGGGAGTACGACCGAACTCGCTCGCCGCTTAACTGTTGAAAGTCCCACGGGGCAATACTATACGACGAACCAAGTCGCCCACTGGATACGGGTCGAACGCATACCGCCGGAACATATGAGCGCGGTCGCTGCGGCGTTCGGTTTGCCCGTTGAAAAAGTTTGCCCGGAGCTGTTCCCCCACACCAAAACAATTAAAAGGTTCACGCGATGACAGTCACCAACATTGACGACGCCCGCGCGTCGACTCGAAAACTCACAGTCTCGACCGGTACGTCTCGACACGCCAAAAAGGCTAAGCAAAGCCGTTTAACGTGGCCGATGTTCGTCGAGAAAATGCGCGACCCGGTTCGCACGAAAGAACGGTTCGCGGAATACCTCAAACTGCCCAAGAGTGAACAGGACCAGATCAAGGACGTGGGGTGGTTTGTCGGCGGCCGGTTGCGCGACGGTGTCCGCAAAAAGGACCACCTCGAAACCCGCGACCTCGTCACGCTCGACATCGATTTCGCCGGGTCCAATTGGGACTTTGATCTCGACGAGGCGTTCGGGGAGTACGCGTTCGCGTGCTACACCACCCACAAACACAGCGACAACAGTCCGCGCCTCCGGCTCGTGTTCCCGTTGACTCGATCGGCAACGCCTGACGAGTATCCGGCGATCGCGCGTATGGTTGCGAGTTGGTGGGACGTTGAAGTGTTCGACGACACGACATACCAGTCGAGCCGGGTCATGTACTGGCCGAGCTGTTCGGTCGACGGGGAGTTCGAGTTCGTCGAGAACGGCGGGCGATACCTCGACCCGGACGCGGTCCTCGGTCAATACGATGACTGGACCGATGTCGCGAGCTGGCCAGTGTCCATTCGGCAAGGGAAAGCGATCGAAACCCGAGTCGAGAAAGCGGCGGACCCGTTGCAGAAAAAAGGCGTTATCGGGGATTTCTGTCGAGCGTATACCGTGCCGGAAGTTATCGAGGCTTTCTTGTCCGATATCTATGTCCCCGGCTCAAACGAGGAGCGTTACAGCTACACCGGCGGGTCCACGTCAAACGGGGCAATCGTCTATAACGACGGTCGGTTCCTGTACTCGAATCACGGCACGGACCCCGCAGGCGGGCGCAGTGTGAACGCGTTCGACCTCGTCCGGTTGCACTTATACAGTGAACAGGACAACGACGTTGACGAGGACGTCAGCCCGTCAAAGCGTCCAAGTTATAAGGCAATGATCGAACGGGTCAATCGAGACGACAAAGTCGCCGAGGCCCGCGTCGAGGGCATGTTCGACGATTGGGACGACGAACCGGAAACCGAGACCGGCGGCGTCGAGACCACCGGCACGGCTCAACGGGAAACCGACGCCGAGTTCACGGATCACGATCAAGCGCAATTGAAAGCGCTCGACCGGGGCGAGGACTCTAAAATAAAAAACCACGTATCGAACACCATCGAGATTCTACGGCACGACAAACGGCTGAAAAAAGCCATCGCGTGGAACGAGTTCCAACAGGATTTTGTTCAAGTGCGCGACCTTCCGAGCTTCCCGGTTCGGGATAAAACAAACGGCGACTTGTGGCAAGACAAACAGGACTCGTTTCTCGTCGCGTACATACATAAACGTTACGACATCGAGGTCCCGGCGGGTCGACTGGTTAACGCGTTGAACATGATCGGCGGCGAGAACAAGTTCCACCCAGTACGGGATTATCTGGACGCGTTGACGTGGGACGGCAAGCCGAGACTTGACTCGATATTGATCGACCACCTCCAAGCCGAGGACACGCCGTATACTCGCGCGGTCACGCGTAAAACGTTTGCCGCTGCGGTTGCACGGGTTTACGAACCCGGCGCCAAATTCGACAATCTGTTAATACTTGAGGGCGCGCAGGGTGTCGGCAAGTCGTCGTTTTTGCGGGACATCGCTCGCGGGTGGTTCACCGACTCGGTCGGCTCGCTTGGCAAGGACTCGGTCGAGAACCTAAAAGGGAAATGGATCGCGGAGATCGGCGAACTAACGCAATTTAAAAAGGCCGAGGTCGAACACATCAAAGCGTTTTTATCTCGACAGGTGGACCGTATACGCGAAGCCTATGCACGCCGTGCGACAGACTTCCCCCGTCAATCGGTTTGCATTGGCACCACCAACGACGACGACTATTTGAAAGACGCGGAGAACCGTCGGTTCTGGCCGGTGAAATGTCACGCGAAAACGTTCGTCGGGGTCATGGACCCGGACGACATCGCGCAAATGTGGGCCGAGGCGGTCACGGTGTACCGTGCCGGGGAGCCGTTGGACCTTACTGATCGAGGCGTCGCCGACGAGGCACGCGAACAACAGAAAGCACGACAGGCCGATCAGGACACGATCGCGGACCTCGGTCACTGGCTCAACACGTCAGACGATGACGGGTTCGACGAGGATGTCGACGAGCCGGTCAAGCGCGAGTTTGTCTCTGTGCAGGAGATTTGGGCGGGGTTCTTTGCGGGTCGAGGTCGACCGGGCAACGCGGAGCGCGCTCAAATCCGCAAATTGATGAAAATGTCGCCGGGTTGGTCGGACGAAACCAAGCCGCGACGGGTCGACGGCGTACCGGTTCGGGTTTATACTCGCCTGTAAGCCGGGCGATTGTCTCGGCTGTTTAAGATGCCATCGCAAAAGCCGACCGGGTTCGTGGTTGTCCCGGTCGGCTTTTTATTTGCACTAAATAACAACAAAGTGTTGTTATTGTGCTTTTTGTCTGTATAATAGGTTTTATTGAATCGATACACAGACAAGGCGGACAACATGACCAACACCAAGCAACTCAGTTACCCAATGTTTACAAAGCATTATTTTTCCCCTTCAATTACTTTCTGACAGCCGAATAGTACAATCTTGAATAGTCGCGGCCTGTCTTTAGCCCATCGTCGTAACTTCTCTACGTCTTGACCTGTCATCTCTGCTACTTGACGAAGGCTGTCTAAGCCTACCGCCTGTGCTTGTTTGTTTGGTGTCATTTCCTGCCTCTATTATTTCTCTTTGAGTTTTTGCATCGCATGAGGTATTAATATCTACTGGACGGCGATATTCTGCGGCCCAATTAATCCCAACATGGAGACCAACCCCCTTTGAAGCCTCCGCCCATTGCTCCCCGTTAATCTTAACTTGGTCGCCTTCTTGTATAGCTTCGCCAGCCTCTAGTATTCTGTAATGTGTTTTCATTTCTTCCCCTTACTTATCCCATTCTGCCCACTGCTTCTCAGCCTTCTCAACTTCCTGTGTATAGTATGTAACGTATGCTGCTGCTTTCCCGCCGTTCTGTAGCTTTCGCTTAACAACCTTATTAGTTCTAAGGTCTATAACCTGCCAATTTCCCGCTTCGATTCTTTTTACTTCGGCTATGTTGCTCATCTCATTCCCCTGCGTGTTTTGTTTCAATAACTACATAGTACTCCTTTTTAAGCAGAAATCTATCATTATATCTTTTTAACTATACCGATTAGCTATATAGAATCCGCTTTTAATTACTGCCAGCTCTCGAAGTCTGTTATCTCTCCGGCCTGTAATCGCTTCAGCTCCTTTCGGTAGTATGCTGCTATATCCTTCTCCTCTAGCTTGCTAACCTTCTGCTTTGAATCGCGCTTATCTCTCAAAATCTCCATGTGACCTTCACCAAGCAACTAGCAAAAGAGTTCAACGTAAGCGAAGCAGACCTTGTGGGCTTCGCGAAATTGATCGCGGGATCACTGTCACAGGACGGCGTAAAACCTGAACAGGTAGACGGTGAAATGGTTGAAGCCTACGCGGTGAGCCAAGTCAAAAAGACCGACCGTTTTGTCTCGACGTATCTCACGAACGCGGAAGCCCGCGAAACCCTGAAAACAACTATCCGTCGTTCTCTTTAGAACGGCTCGGAGGACTAAAGAATGTTCAAACCGAGGAAAACTCCAAAGACCGTTGTCGAAAACCCGGACCGACCGAAACGCCGACTGTTATCCCGTGAGAAAGGTTTGTTCCAATATCGGACGGACTCCGGGACCGAGGGGATGTTCACCAACGCGTGTGTGTTCGAGCCGTTCCGGGACGAGGAACCCGGCGGCGGCGTTGTCGTTCGGTTCGAGTCCCGAGACCGGTCGAACCGTTTCCGGTGGACGTGGCAGAGAGCCGACACGTTCGAGGAGGCGGTGTTCTTGCTTGGGTGCCGTAACCGGTTCAAGAGTAACGCGGTCCCGAACGACTGAACGACTGAACGACTGAACGACTGAACACACGACCGCCGGGAGGCGGTTTTTATTTGCACTATTTAACAACAAAGTGTTGTAATTGTGCTTTTTGTCTGTATAATAGGTTTTATTGAATCGATACACAGACAGAGGTACAGAAAATGAAACTATTTAACCGCACCGAGTTTTTCGAGGTATGCGCAGAGGGTAGCTATTTTTATTTCTCGGAGTACGCGAACGCGAAACTGTTATTTGAAGGAGAGTCGGACATCACTCAGGTTTGGCTGACAGACGAGGACGCCGCCGGTCTTGGTGATCGACTGTATGAGAATACTAACTAATAAGGGCGAAAGCCCCAAGGAGCACAGACCATGACAACCAGCCTACAGTTCGAGTATGACGACGGCGGCCGAGCCTTGGCCGGGTTCGATCGGGTCGCCGGGGATTGCGTGGCCCGATCGATCGCCATTGCGACCGGTCGGCCCTACCGGGAAGTATACGACCGGCTCGCGGAGGGCAACGGCGCGGCCCGCCGTAAGAGCAAACACCACCCGGTTCGAGGTCGAACGGCCGGGCGGGGCATCGAGGCGGACCGGAAATGGTTCAAGGATTACATGGCCGAGATCGGGTTCGAGTGGGTCCGCACGATGCGCGGGAACCGGTTCACGGCACACTTGAACGCGGAGGAGTTGCCGACCGATCGGACGATCATCGCAAGGACTCACCGGCATTTCTCGGCGATCGTGGACGGGGTCCTCCGGGACGCGTGGAACCCCGGCCGGAACGAGACGGCCTGCGTGTACGGGTATTGGCAGAAAATAAGTGAAAATAAATAACAACAAAGTGTTGTAATTGTGCTTTTTGTCTGTATAATGGGTTCCAGAAGTTAAGCAAACAACCACACAAAAGGCAGACATTATGAACAACGCAACTTGGATCGACACTTTCATCGCAGAAAAAGAGCTCGACCGGGACCACGAATACACGGTCGAGGGCGACAGCGGTACAAACTGGATACCGTTGGCCTGTGTCGTCGAGACGATCAAAACGTGTGGCGCGGCGGAGTTCAACCAGATCAAGACGACACTCGTCAAGATCGACTTTTTGGACGGGGACGTGCATCACTTTTTCAACCACCTAGCCGGTGCAATGGCCCGGTAAACAACCGCCCGCGAAAGCGGGCAACCTTCAACCACGAAAGGGAAAACGACGACATGATCACGATTCGAACGCGAAACCTTCGGACCGATGCACGGCTCCGGGGGTTGACTGGCAAGATGACCGCGACACGGTTCGCGGGCTTATGGACTATCAGAATATGGGTGACAGTATGAAAATCAAATCAACAGTGAACTACGGGTCGGGCGGAGCAGGGGCGGGGGCGGAGTTCGGGGTCAATCTGGACGGCTCCACGGAGGAGGAACGAGACTCCTTGCGTGCATTGTGTACTATCGGGCGCGAGGTCGTGATCGTTGCAGAGAATCATTACGAGACGCTGAAACGTGACTCCGAGACTCAATCAAGCACCGAGGCCGACGAGAGGCTCGCCCTTTTCGAGGCGCTACCGACGGACGCGGAGAGCCGGAACTTGTTGGAGCTGGCGAGCACCGGAGACCCGGGACACCGGGTCGAAGTTATAACGGCGGTCCGGTTTCGACAGTTGCTCGACCTCGAAACCCAATCGAAACTATACCGGCACAACTCCGGGGAACTCGGACGGCTGACGAAATGGGTGGTCGGTCAGCCGTGGGGCGTGTGGGGTCGGGGCACCGTCGACGAGGTGATCAAACACATAGACAGCTTAACGGCGAAGGTGGAACAGGCGAAACGTGACTCCGAGACCCGATCAAGCACCGAGGCCGACGCGATCGCGTTCACGGCGTTGGACCGTTGCGCGGATACGTTCATCGGTTCCGTACGGGACACCATTCGACGGTATGCCCGAAAGACCTACGGCCCGGAAGAGGACCCGCAGGCCGTAGGGTCCGAGATGCTCGTCAAGCTCAACGAGGCGAACAGCGTCTCCGAGACGATGGACGTCGCGCGGGAATACTTGAAACGGTACGAGGAGGCGACACGATGACCGACTATGTGCAGGGCCTCGCTTTGGAAGCTCTCGATCAGATTCGGGCCGGTGGAACCGTCTCCCCGGACCGGGTCGAAGGTCTCGCGGTCGACGTGATAGACCAACGAAAGCGAGTACAAGAACAGGAGCGGGAGATCGAGCAACTAAAACGGCTCAACCGTGAACTGGTCGACGACGCCCGACGAGATGCGGCGGTCATGATCCTTTCTGGGCTGGTGAGCCCCGGAAAGGTCCCAAGGGGGGTGGCGCGTCTTGCGGTGGCATTGGCCGACGGACTCGCAGAGGAGCTTAACCTATGATCTGGGCACTTTTAGGCACGTTCTTGGTCGGTTACGCCCTCGCGTTGACCCTGTCGGTCGGGTTGGACCGGTTGACGTTCTGGGCGTCCGTCGCGGTCCATTGTCTCGGGTTGACCTGTTCGCTCGGGGTTATGGCCTGCGGTTTACTGATAGCGGGGGCGATATGAAACACAGAGGCCGACCGGTTAACCTCGACCGCTCCCTCGCATTGTCCGAGGGCCGTTTGACGTATCAGGGCGGCAAGTGCCGGAAAGGGCACAAGGGCGAGCGGTACACGAAAAACAAGCTGTGTGTCGAGTGCGCGGCGGTTCACAGCGTCGAACAGCGACACCGCAACAAGGGAAAAACCGCCTATTAATGGGCGGTTTTTATTTGCACTATTTAACAACAAAGTGTTGTTATTGTGCTTTTTGTCTGTATAATAGGTTTTATTGAATCGATACACAGACAAGGCGGACAACATGACTAAATCAATTATAG
>Ga0255047_10000714_pt1 | contig 26729 bp, 53 predicted proteins | sample JV7_2_1_MG_FD_183640 | JGI IMG/M metagenome (GOLD analysis project Ga0255047, IMG submission 183640) | Seawater microbial communities from Jervis Inlet, British Columbia, Canada - JV7_2_1 | ecosystem: Environmental > Aquatic > Marine > Inlet | place: Canada: British Columbia | collected 2016-10-06
TGCGAAAGCAAGGCCAAGGGTCGCAGGCTCAAGGGAGCCGAAAGAATGCAGAAGGGCGAACAGGCCGTCCGCCTGACAACCACAAGCGGCCCTGGCGGCAGAGCCTTTGTCTGTATTCCCCACGCCGACCAGCTGCTCGAAAATCTAGCCGAGGAGCTGGACAAAGAGCCGCAGGGAGAAGATACTGAAGAGCAGTGACCGGGTCCCAATCTAGACGGGACTCGCCACAAGCGCACGGAAGGCTTTGGCTTTACAGCCAGGCGTTTCGTGCGCTTTTTTTAGCTGTAAATACCCGCCCCCTTTTCAGGCATAAGAATAGTAGAGAAAACTTAAACCCCTGGAAGGAGATCGGAAATGGGCAAAGCAGTTGAGGCCACGGTGGCCGCCGAAACTATTCTCGACCACAGAAATCTCGACGTGCTCATCCTGGGCATTGCTACACAGGCGCAGAAGTTTTGGGAGAAGGACCCCGCCGACTTCAAGATCCTGTATGTAGGCGTAACCGGCATCCTCTTCGGTGAGACCAACCAGGTGAAATGGAATATCAGCGACGGCTTTCAGCCGGTCAAGGCGCACTGCACGGAAGCCTTTCTGGCGCACTTTGATGCGCTGCAAGAATAGGAGATCGTTATGTCCGACAAGGACGAAGAGAAAGAGATGGACGCACTCGAAGACAAAATCGAGGCCCTCAAGGTCCGCATCAAAGCAGGAGATGCCTCAGAGGCAATGCTCGCAGAGATAGTGACGGCGGCGATTGAAACGCTGGACCTTATGAAAAGGCAGCGCAACGAAGCCCGAGCTGACGCGGAAGCCTGGAAGGCCAGATATGAGGGCCTAAAGGAGGGCGTCACCCTGGTGAGCGAAGGCTTCGGCGATGTATACCAGGCCCTGGCCCCTCAGATCAAAACCAAAGAGGGAGATGGATAAGGGGCCCGCGCCCCTTTTTTAGCATGTAAATTTCACCCTCGTTTTATGGCATAAGAATAATAGAGAAGGAGTCTAACTTCAAACCGCGTCCACGGGGACGCAACATAAGGAGAATGAAGATGATGACCTATTTGATGGTCCACGTGGTCATGGGCTTGTTCACAATGACGCTGCTGGCCAGTGTCCATTACGTCCAGTGGCGCAAGGGCAGCGGCACAAAGCGGCGGAAGGTATACTTCGGGCTCGCCGTGGCCTTCGCAATGTGGCCGCTCTTCCTGCCGCTGATGGCGTACGGTGTCTTCTTGATAAACAGGAGCCGCCGGGCTATAGAATCCCTGGTCGCCAACGCCAACGCGGCGGCTGGGTGCAAGCCTGGCGATCCCGCTTTCTTGCTGAAGTAAAGAATAAGGGGGGCCCGCGCCCCCCTTTCTTTTACGGTATAAGAGGCTGAACCCCAAGGAGATACCAATGCCATATGAGATTAAACTAGCAGACTTCTTCACCCTGGAGCTGGTGGAACTCGATGACCCCGTCATCTGGATCCTGAACATTGAGCACTCACACAGCGCAGACACCAACCTATTCGAAACCGAAGAGGCGGCTGACGAGTTCCTGTTCCTCTGGGTCAAAGAGTACTGGGACGAAAATATAGACGGCGACATGGCCCAGCATGACGACAAGATCAGTGCCGTTGTGGCCTACTTCGATGCCCGAGACAACGAGACCTACTACCTCACCACCGGTAACATCTACTCCTACATGCGCGTGGCCTCAGGGGCTATAATCTGAACCTGAGCAGCTGAGCTCGGGTTTAAGTGCTAGGCGCATATAGGGTTACATATTTTGACCCCTTACCTGAGCTATATAGCACGGGTTTGTACTGGTGGGGAATAATGGCCTCTAATCCCATAAGGTAGTCTGCGCCTAAGACTTCCACGAAATTGAGCCCCTATTGGCATATAAACCCGTGCTATATAGCTCAGGTTTAAGTATGTGCCCTGCAAGGGCTTACAAGAGTTGACCCCCTGAAAATGGCCTTAACCTGAGCCCGTGAGTCCGGGTATGTCGACCCCCCCTCCTATATACTTAGTATTACAGAGAGAGGTTATAAGAGGTAAGAACCTAAGTAACTGTATATATATAAGAGAGATCTCCCTATCATAGTCCATGATAGTATCCATGGAAGTATTGGGCCGCGAGCTCGGCGTAGATGATGCTGTGGGCCACGTCGTCAGGTCGGTCAGGAGAGTGGCTGTACTGAAGGACCTGCCGGGTCTCGTTGTACTCCACGTCGATGTTTGTAATGTCCACGGCGAACTTCTTGAACTGATCCCAGCGGAAGAACTTATACTTCTGGCGCTGTATGTTTCTGAAGAAGGTCGTCATGGCATTGGTCCTGTCGACCGTGTGCCTCAGCGTGTCCTTGTCGAACTTGACCGGCTTGCGCTGCTGACCAACGTACTGGAACTCCATGATCCTCTTGACGGTCCAGGACTCGCGCAGGATTGAGTTCTGAGCGGCACCAAAGCCCCAGTCAGAGCCGATCAGCTGGACGTTGTACCTGCGGCATATCTCAGTGATCTTCTCTGGCTGGCTGGCCAGGTTGGCCTCACGGCCCTCGAACTTCTTGATGAAGAACACGCAGAAGATGCCCGGGTGCAGCATGGCTCCGATAGTCAGTACGGTGTATGAGGGGTTCTCGCCCGCCCCTGTACCCCAGTCAATACCCCCAAAGCATGGGAACTTCTTCATCCACGGCTCAGGGTCGACCATGTGGTTGCATAGATCCTTTGTCACTGGGTGTTTCAGGTCGCAGCAGGATCGCAGCTCGGCCTCTGATATAGGCTTCTGCCCAATGTCGTATGCAAGCCCCAGGACCTCATTATGGAACTTCGCCCCAGGGTATCTAGCCTGCTTGCTCTTAATCGTCTCCTCGCTGCCTGTAGGGTCATAGAACTTGACCCAGGGTACCATGAGCTGGCTGATGCGATAGCCCTCCCAGGTGCCCTCCTGGTTCATGATGACCCACTGCCCGTCCGTGGCGTAGATGGGCTTCCTGCATTTGCTGCACTGCATATACGTTTCGCCGATCACTTCCTCGCCAAGATAGTTCCAGTAGCGGCAGTGACGACACTTCACGAGCCATTCCCGCTGGGTGGATAGCGTCCAATAAAAGTACAGGCTGTTAGATGTGGTCTTTGGGGTGCCAGAATAAATGTGATACTTATAAATTGAGTGCGACAGGGCCTCCTCCATGACCGGTATATTCTCAGGTAGAATATCCTGGATCTCGTCGATCTGTAGCTGGTCAGCGGAAAGTCCACGGGTGGCGTCAGCGTTCAGGTAACAGGACCTGAAGTACATGAGCGCGCCATTATTTAGGCTCTTATCGAACACCTGGTCCGAGCAGGTCTTATCCATGAAGGTCGATATGTACGGGCTGAACCTGATCAGGGGTTTGACGCGGTCACTTGAGAATGGCCTTACCTGCTGCTTCTCACGAGGGGCCACGTACAGGTTCATGAAGTCAGGGTGTCGACAGCAGTAGTATATGATCTTGTTGGCCAGGGTGCTGGAGTTGTGTGTGACCACACCATCCACGATGAAGTTCTCGTGACCCTCGACGCTAATATCATAGCACTCCTGGTCACCGATGAACTCTACTGACTCTATGGTGTCCCAGAAGACCTCCGTGTCAATGTGGCTCGCGAGCTCGTCGACGGCATCCTGATCGTATGGAGCCCCTTTGGCAATCTCCTCTCGGAAGAAGGCCACGTATTCTCTCAACTTGGCTTTGGTCAGTCGGAATTTGGGCGTTCTGCGAAGGCCCACCTCATTCAGGGTCCGAAATTCGCTACGCCGCCCGGCCCAGCCCGTGATCCCTTTGCAGGCCTTCTTGATCAGCTCATTCATTTCCCTTGGGTACGTGTCCCTGTTGCTACTCTCGTCGACCTCCGGCATCTCAACGCCTTCAGACTTTCCAAGGGCCCCGATCTCGCTTAGGAATGTGCGCATGCCCGGAGCGGTTTCGATTCGGAGGATATAGGCATCTTTCTGACCCCGTACACCATTGCACACGGGGTGGTTGACGCGAATCTTGCTAGGTATACCAAACTTCCATAGGAGCGACTGTACTTGACGAGTCATAAGCTTAGAAATAGAGCAGTATTCGATAGCGAGCTTACCGTCAGATCGCTCAGATACGCACCCGTCGGTTGACCATAGGCGATTTAAGAAGAGCTTGGTCTTCTCGCGGGTGAGTCTGAAGACAAATTTAGGGATGAACTTAGTGTCGGATTTTTTGCCCATGAGGCCGAGATCTTCTAGCCACCCGTAAATGGATTGTCTATGAAGAGTGATGACGCCGACATTGTTTTTTACGAACCTCTCCCGATAGGTGTTTCCCTCTTCCGCAACACACGCTTTGAATTCTTCCAGGCACTGTCCCTGCGCTTGCGTAAAAACCACTGTTTGAGAGCTAAAACCACCATCGCCCAGTATATAGGCAAGAATTTTTACTCTACTATCAGAGCCCGCTCCATCACCAAACTCGCCAGCTCTGCGCACGGCAGCAACGGCGTCGCCCTTTTTGAGGTGCTGCGCCTGGACCCACCGCCCATACATTCGTACTGGATGCTCTTCACCAAGATCCATTATGTGGCCTTGGCGCGTAGTAACCCTGTAGCAAGGCTTCGTATACAGCTCCGATTTCCAGGTTATTTCGCTCGTTGCGAAGGAGGATTCCGACGAGCAATCCAGGCAAGATACCCGCCCGCCAACCATTAGATCTTTTATTTGGACCAGGTTCCCGGCGTCATCCAGCACCAAAGAACAAGCCAGGGCCGTTTTTTCGACCTGGCGACCAGCCATGATCACAATGCGCTTATGCTTGCCGCCCTGTATGTCATAAATGGGTCGCAGGTATGACCGCTGGTTTAGGCTGAACGACTCGCGCTTAAGGACCAGGAATTTCTCACACCACTCAGATGACCTAAGGCCTGTTGTTGCCATCTTAGTAGCCTTCTCCGGGTCTTTTAGGGTTGAAGTGGCCGGGGCCGAAGGGGCCACAGACTCAAAAGCTTCGCCCTCGAAAGCGGCATGCTGGTTTAGCATTACAAACTCCTGGGGTACATAGACGACTTTAGGTTACAAGGATGGGGTAACGCAGGCAAGGATTTCCCTGAATATTTATGGTATAAACATTCTGAAGCGCTGAAAGGCCGTGAGCTTTGGGGATGGGAATCAGCGTGAAAACATCCTCCCATTCCAAGGTGAACCTCGTGTGCTTGCTCACGGTGGGGAACCCCCATAGGTCCAAGCGTGGGGCGGAACCACTCCCTAGAACGGTCTGTGGCCCGCAGACAAACAACACGAGGAGGGCACTTAGATGCACAATGTGTACCGAGATTGGCCGTCAAAACGTTTAAAATGGTGTCATAGCGATGGATCCAACCGTAGACACTATAAGGAGCCGGTTTGATGAATAAAGACGAAATGGAGACGCTGGCCAAAGAGGTGCGCGCATTGTGCCCGGCCTGTAAGGAAGACATTCCGCTCAAGGGAGTCCCCTCGGGTGGCCTGATCCACCTCGATGTTCTGGCCACACCTGAGGCTGGAGCCGTCTATGAGTGCAGGGCTGCCGAGAAGCTGGGCCAGGTGATCCTTGGCAGAGACAAGAGGCACAACCCACTCTACGTGTCCGGATGGGAGGAGTTGATCTCAGACCTCTGGTCGTCGGATCCTGACATTTGGGCGGGTGAGGACGCGAGCGAAGAGAAGGAGCCTGAGGGGTAAGAGAGGGTCGGTGGTCTAATCGGCAAGGCAGGGGACCTGAGGTAACGGTAAACGTCCTCGACGAATGCGAGCTACGACTCTGTGCTTGCGCACAGACGAGACGCGCGGTGAAATCCCCTGATATGGGTTCGAAACCCATCCGACCCCCCAAACATATAGGTCGGTAGTTTAACAGCAGAACATCAGCCTGCCGAGCAGGGGTAACCCCGGCACGTAACGAGCTATGACGCCATGCCTGCATGGAAGAGACGCGACGTTGGAGGCTGAAAATGCAAGTGCAACTCTTGCCTGACCGGTCAATTATTTGGGCATGTAGTGTAATGGCAGCACGCTGGGTAAAGGGGATCGCGAGCTATGACCCTGCACCTGTGTGGGCGAGACACGTGAACTGGCCAGAAGAAGCGGGTTCGATTCCCGCCTTGTCCACTAACCTTTGGAGGCTGACGTGAACGAAATAGTAAAAGCCGCGATCATGGGCGGCTTCACATGGTTGACCATATGTGCCATATTCGGCTTGGCTTGGCTCATTGCCAAAAAACTTGGAGACTGACATGAGAAAACAAGACGCCATCGTCCTACTCGAACTTCTGTACGAGGAGGAGATAAATCACCTGAGGCTGAGAGTCATCAGGGACAACCAAGCTCCACGCTTCGCCAAGCTCGTCGATGAGCTACGAAAAAAGATGATGGGTATCCTGACGGCCTACATCGAATCTGAGGTGGAGGAGCCAGATGAAACCGATGAAGAGTGACGACGACGAATTCGACAAGTTCTCACTCGTTATAGCGGCCTTCCTGGTCATCATGCTGCTGTCCATGGGGCTTGAGTGCAGAGTTCGCATTGAATCAAGACCCTCGGGAGAGAACCCCAGTGAAAATGTATCTGATACGAATCAAGGGGACGGAGCTGTGCTACGGCAACGGAACGCTGCGCACGGAGCCGACAGGATACCCCCTCACAGCAGCGAAGGGGCTCATGACGAAGCTGCTCAAGAAGGGTCAAGTGGCCCAAACCTTCAAGAACAAGAGACGGAGCAGGAGAAAAAAGAAACCGAACATATATCCGGCCAGTGAGCTAGAGCTCGTACCCGTTCATATGCTGGGCGGGAAAGTCATTGTGGAAATCCGGGGAGAGGACTAATGGATGGATTTTGGATAGCGCGCCGATATGGGAGCTTGAACCCACGCCGCGTGCAACGAAATGCTCAATGGAGCCCAACGCCCAAAAAGCAACTGAAGCGCCTGGCCCTGTGGCAGACAAATCCACACTGCCATTGGTGCGGGAAGAAGCTATGCAAAAGGGAATGCACAATAGAACATATTTTGCCTCGGAGCGAGGGCGGGGGTGATCATCTTGAGAATCTGGCGCTATCGTGCGAGCGATACAACCAATCTCGACAGCACAAGGGCGCGCTTATGTGTGGGCACTACGGCCCCATCTATGCGGGTTGGCGGCGGCGAGAAAAGCTTGGTATACCGGAGCGAGGCTCCGTTACAGTCTGAGATTCGGGAAGAGGACTCTGATTGAAGCGGGCTTGCGATCACGGCCTGCCTGCCTAGGGGTCCTCTTCTCGGATAATTTAATGTGGGGGTGACTGCTGCGAGTGATGGCGTATTTTTGACCGCATGTCGAGACGTGGTTCCTCAGACTCTGAATCTGAAGGGTTTGCTGCGAGCTATGACGCATGCGTAGATGCGCCTGAGTGGCCCATGAAGTCGGGGCAAATTCAAGCCCAGCGACTGGTTGAAACTAGTAGCCTGAGATGGCCTAGGAAGAAGCACGCAGCTTAGTGTGGGCGGCCCCCGCATATTTTCTTTAGGAGAACGAGATGACCTTGAACGCTATAGGCTGGTATCTGTTGGTATACCTAGTGATCGGTACAATTGTTGCCACAATCTATGCGCATAACAATAACCTCGTTGACCACAACGGATGGCCCATGTCGGGCGAGGCTTGGGTTGTACTGCTTTCTATGATTAGCATCTGGCCCGTCTACGCTCCGCCGTACCTTTTATGGCTCCTCATGAAGATAGATAACACCACCGTGTGGGTTGCCTCGCCCGTGATATTTACATCCGCGTGGGGCCTGTCCATCTATGCGGTAGACGAGGACATTGATATACGTGACTACCTCGCCATATGGGAGCCAGACGGGTGGTTCACAATAGTCTTGGATTGTAGCGACCCGAGACTCCATAGAGAGCCCTTCATTCTGGCATCGAGAAGACAACACCACCATCGATTCATAGGAGGATAGGATGATGGAGGCAATAATCGCCGTGTACTTCTCGGTCGGTCTGTTTGCAGCAGGCTTCTTCGGATCCGACGACGGGCTTTTCTGGACCGAAAATATGCGGGCCAGGGACATACTCATGTTCCTTTTCGCTATGATCGCATGGCCGCCGTTCCTATGCCTGTACCTGGCGAAGCCTCGGGACTTTCGGAAGTACGTGCCCAACACAAAGGTACCACCGGAGATTATAAGCGTCCTTTGGATGCCCCCCTTGTGGACAGGGCCGGGTGAGGATATTTGGTGGCTCTTAGAGGAAGAAGATGATGATGAGGAGGACCGTGATCACGGATGGTTCACCTTGTTTGTTGACGGGGACTTCTTCAACTTTGGCTACAAGGGCAGGACATTTGCCAAATGCCTGGGCGACATGGACTGCGAATGTGAAGCCAGGTACGGTGGCGAGTGCCAGCACTATCACATAGGGGTTCCGATATGATCCAGCTCCTCGTATCCTACTTGTTCGTAGGCCTCGGCCTCGCCATGCTTTCCTGTATTCGATACAGCGACAAAAGAGACCCCCTCAGAAGGGGCGTATTAATGTTTATAGTGGTTGAGATTTTCATAATTTTGTCTGTGATTGCGCTATGGCCCGGACACCTCTACGTCCTCCTGACGTTTCCCATGTACGAAGAGGCCTTGACCGCCGCCCCGCGCATATTCCCCGACAAGCCCAAGGGGTCGTGGTGTCCATCACTGTACGCAAGACCGGGCAACAGCCTAGATCAACACATCGACATTTGGTCGGACTACGATGCGTGGCCCGGTTGGTTTGTGATCCCCTTGGGCAACGAGATAGGCGAGGAGCTGTCGACGGACGCGTTTCAAGAGCCCCCGCTCTTTAGCCGGGCCGAATTTAAGATGCTGTCGCAATTAAGGGCAAGGACTACGAGAAGGGGGAAACCATGATCTGGTCGTACATCTTAACAGCGTATCTGAGCATCGGGGTCACGGTAGCAGTGATGACCGTCGCTGACGATTTTGGGCGCGAAAAGTGGTGGTCGATTGCCCTGTTTGCATTGGCGTGTGTCGCGTTCTGGCTCCCTGTCCTGGCGGCTGCGGGGGTGGTTCTTGGTGTCCGGGCCTATATTGAGCACAGGAAGAAGGTAAGACTTTTAAGGCGGCTCCACATAATGAGGTCCGGCAAACAGTGCTGGATGCCAGACCTACACCTAAGTCGCGTGGGCGACAAAAACAGAGGGGAGGTGTTCCACGGCGGGGGATGGTTTACACTGAAGATAAGGGTCTTGACCCCATTGTCCTACTGGAAGATCGGGGAAAAGATCGTAACATATGAAAAGGACGGGTCCTTAGCTCAATAGGTTAGAGCACCTGGCTCATAACCAGGCGGTTTTCTCGGTTCGAATCCGAGAGGGCCCATTAAGCCCCTGTAGTTCAACGGACAGAACAAGACATTCCTAATGTTTAGATGGGGATTCGACTTCCTCCAGGGGTACCAAAACTAAAAAGGAGAGGCCATGACATTTGGAGTATGCAGAAAGTGTAAGGGCTACGCGTCGACGATAATCGACGGGGCCTGCGTGGACTGTCGAGAAGAGAAGCCAACCGTGGACATAGAGGTCAACCTGGGCGTGCTCCAGTTCATGGGCGACAGGAAGCTCATCGCATTCGACACGGACAACTGCATCGTTGCCTGGGGCGATGACGAGGACATGCTGCTGGACAAGTTCCAGACCATGGTTGTCGCTCACGTATACACCAGTCTTGAGAATGACGAGAAGCCCTTCAAGGGCGGACACCCCCTGGAAGACCATAGGGCCGAACAATTTGAGCTGTCGACCGACGAAGAGGTGCGCACGTTCGAGTTCAACGTCACGACACCTATCGTCAGTCCACGGTATAAGGTGACTATGTACTGGAGAAAGGCACCTTTAACCAAGGAGGAGTGATGAAGATTCTTTTTGATAGGCTGTTTGTGAGCTTTCTTTTGACCTGCATGGTCATCGTCCTCGTCCTAATAACGATAAATCGCCCGGAGTCGAAAGTCACCATGGTGGACACTGTCTTCGTCCCCGCATTCTGTGTGACCCTGACCATACTCAATGCGCTGGTGACCTGGTCGGCTATTCCAATATTTGAAGGGCGGCTCAAGGAGAGCATCATCTGCGACTTCATGGGCTGGCACTCGGCGACGGCTGAGGGCTCTGACGGGTGCAGTTTCACCAGCACGTGCGACCGTTGTGGGAAGAGGGTCCTTCAGGATAGCCAGGGGAACTGGTTTGAATCGAGCAACCAATGAGCACAGGGCCCGGCGAGACGAGGAAAGCGCTGGGAGTCGTCTAGCGGAAGCGGGGCCTCTCGCCCTGCGAGGACACCGGGACTATAACCCGGAGACCCAGGTTCGAATCCTGGCTTGCCCGGGACTGCATCTTGAGCTATGACCCGTGGCCCTGTGCGTAACAATGGCGCAGGGATTGGCGAGACAAGTGTTTGACGCGAGGATTCAAACCCTACGCAGTCAGCTTGAGCTACGACCCCGTCCCTGCGCACAACTTTTACCCAGAAGGAGACTAGTCCGGTGTATGACAGAGATCAGGATCAGCCGAAGAAGAAGAAGCCCATGAAGAATCATGGGCACACCAAGATACAGCCGTCTAAGCGGGATATTTGCCAGGACTGCGGCACGAAGACCCTGGTGTACTTTGACACGGTTGAAAAAAAGTGGTTCTGTAATACCTGCTCGTAGGGACAGGGTGGCATGTGGTGTACGGCGCATACCGACTACCTTAATCCGAGCTATGATCCTTGTGCATGAGGGGCGGGGAGAATACTTGAAGGTTGCCCCGAACCGCCGATGACCGCGCAGGGGGAGACGACGGGGGAAAAGTGGGAATAGGGTTCGATTCCCTTTCATGCCGCCAATAGGAGTGTCAACAACTAACACGGGGAGGGCGCATCATGACCGATGAACTGAGGGCGGCAAGACAGGCTGTGATCGACGCCCGTAAGAATCTCGTACGGGTGTTGATTGAAGAAGACAAAGCCTCGGAGGCGAGATGTGTACAGAAGATGATCGATCAGGCAGAGAGACAGCTATGGAGGGACACTGAAACCTCCAAAGAGATCGCTGATGAAAAGGCCAAACAAGAGTCCGCAGGTGGGGGATCCAAAGATGGGTGAGCTGAAAAAGGCCAGGACTAGAATTTCCGAGGCCTCTGCGGCCTTATCCCCCACTGACGCCTGCGATCTTGAGCTGGCCGTCCGGCGGGCGCTGTCCCGCATCAAAGAGCTTGAGGGCTCAAACGCCAACTGGGAACAGTCCACCAAGGAGATTGGCCTGCGCTGGAGCAAGGCCGAGGACGACAAGCGTGAGGCGATTCAAGAGGTTGAGCGGCTCACGAGGGCGCTCAATTATGCGCAGATGTGGGAAAAAAGATGGAAGACCCGTGCAGAAGAAGCCGGGTGGCTAAAAGGTGGGAAAGACACTGATAATGAAACACTATAGAGATTCTGACGCGGTCTCCGAGCTTTGATCTGGCTAAGGTGTAGGCACAGCCAGGTAGACGGGGAGCCACCGCCGAGGTAGGAAAGGGCCGAATAATGACATGGACGTGAGCTTTTGGGGGCGGGATGCACACGTGTCTCGCCCTATTTTTTTGCCCATCAAAAACAAATGGAGATTCAAAATGATTCAGATTGCCGCAGCGATGATCCCGGAATTGGTTAAGCTATTCAAGAGCGTGGTCGAGGATCCGGAAACCTACAAGAAGATCGAAGGGCTGCGCCAAATACTCGAAAAGCTGACCGGCAAGGAGATAGACAAAAACGGATTTGTCACGCTTCTCGAAGGGGTCACTCAAGGCGAGCCCTTTACGGGGAAGTGGAAGGTTCTTGACGACGGAGAGACTCGCCGGATGAGAGTTGACGATGGCTACATCTACGACATTGGGCGCGGAAACAGCATCTTTGTCCGAGACAAGTAGTCTCACTGTTCGGGTATAAGCAGTGATCACAGGTAAACCCAGGTCTCTTCTGGTACGCTCTCCCACTATGTCAGCCTCCGCTGCTGACAGGCCGTATAGCGTGGCCTTGTGTGTGAAGGGAAGAGCTTAGAGGCGAATCGCCTCTGCGACGCAATGTCTCATACATCATCGTCATTTCGCCAGTATAGCAGAGAGACCAAACTTTTAAGGAGAAAGAGAATGCAGCCAGGCGACCACATCATGATCGACCGTGGAGTGTACGTGCACCACGGAATCTACGTCGGGGACGGGAATGTCGTCCATTTCAGGGGGGATGCGGGACAAAAGCTTGTCGGCGTGGAGGAGCCGATGATCCTCATGCAGCCCATGGAAGAGTTCGGCCCTGAGGGCCAGGTTCAGGTGATTGAGTATGATGATGACATTGGGGTCTTGGACCCGGGCGAAACTGTCTCAAGAGCGCTTCACAAAGTCGGATCCACCTCGTATAATCTGGCGCACAACAACTGTGAGCACTTCTCCATCTGGTGCAAGACCGGCCTTCACGAAAGCACGCAGGTCAACGAGGCCATGGATTGGCTCGCCGACGTGGTGTCGGACATAATTTAACCTTTGGTACATCGTGGCGACGTTTCGTCGCCGTCGAGAGACCGCTACAAAGACAATTACCACCCCGAAGCGGGGTGGTAACATGGGTTAAATAATGCCGGAGCTGTCGCCGTTGCTCGGCTACCAGCTCCGTCCTTATGAAACACATGGTCATATAAGGTAAAGCAAAGGAGATGTTATGGAGTATGTCGAAAGCCCCTCTGTGGTCACGGGGCCGCAGCCCAGGGTGTTCCTGGGCGGAGGCATCACAGGTTGTGAAGACTGGCAGGACGTGGTTAGGCGCAAGCTGGAGAATGAGAAGAAAGGAACTTTAGTGAACCCGAGGCAAGCCGTGTGGCCGGACGACCACACACAGACGGTCAAAGATCAAATAGCGTGGGAATTCCAGAATCTGCACGCCTCCAATGTCGTGTCCATGTGGTTCTGCAAGGCATCCGTACAGCCCATCGGTATGTTCGAACTGGGTGCTCTGCTGACCCGATTCCGAAACAAGGACATGTCCCTGCGCGTCCTCGTGCTCGGCGTGCACCCGGACTACGTGCGCAAGTTCGACATAGATTCCCAGGTTGAGCTCGTCATGAGCAGCGTTGGCGCTCACGCACGCAAGCGGTTCCTTCAGTCGGACAATTTGGAGGACCACATCAAAAACATCGGGATCGCTCTCAAAATGTCCAGTAGGATGAACGCCGCCTCGGTGCTAGCCGAGGAACGACGCACACTATAGCGGGAAGACCATCATGATCATTGAGACACAACATCCTCCGTAGGTAACCCCTACAGGAGGATCGACATGGGACACTATTGCGGCTTCAAAAAGCCTAAGACGACTCAGGAGCGGAAGGCCAACCAGGACTGGCCCGTGCGGGGCAGGCGTTCGCCCCGCCAGCTCCCAGACGAGTACGACGACGTTCACCGCTCTAACATCAGGCAGCGCTCCTGGAAGCGCTATCGCAAGACACAGTACAAAACCAAGCTCATCGAGTAGCCAGGTACATCCTGTGGGCGAATCGCTCACTTGGCAACGACAGGCAGTTCGCCTAGGTCCTCACGAGTGATCTGAAGGGGACCTTCAGAACACTCGTGGGCACCATTAACCAATCCTCTACAAAGCTGGCTCAACCAAGGAGACCATTGTGGCGCAGAAGAAGAAGAGTCCAACGAAGAAGAAGGTGAAGGCAGAGAAGAAGGTAGTGAAGAAGAAGGCATACACCAAAAAGAAGGTGGAGCCCACCAAGCTTGAGGTCTCCGCAAATAAAATCATAGACAAGATCGAGGACATTCAAGACAGTATGACAGAAGACAGGAGGCGGATCGAAGACGTGCGGGATGAGGCCGAGGAACTGCTCGACGAGATCGGAGAGGCGGAGTCCAATCTAGATTCCGCAGTGGACGCCATCAACGCCGCCGTCGAAAACTTAACCAAGCTTTAACGGTATAAGCGGTCTAGTATTTTGAGGGCGCTTCGCCCTCATGGCGGCAACGTCAGACGCGCAAAGGACCCCGAGCAGCTGGTGCCGGTCCTGCGCAATGCTCGGCCCACCAGTTGGCCGGGGTCATTCGGAGCGCAGTACCCGGACAAGGGTGTCCGGCTACCGCACGCCGAACAATGCATTCCCGAGCTTCTCTTCGAGTAGACCGCTGGAGCAAAACATGATCATAAGGGACCTTTCCAACGACTGTCTTCACTGTCATAAGTTAGATGTAGATATATATTATCTCAGGGACGCCGTGACGAGCACGATGATGAAGCAGACCCAGGTCGGATGGTTTTGTGTCTGTCTCGAAAGGATAGAAGAATGATCACAGCGAACATAAATGATTATGGCACCACATTGCCGTACACTGATCACGATATGATCTCGATTCTCAGAGACGACCTGACCTCAGATATGCTACAGAACGCCTTTGTTGGCTGGTTCTGCGTCTATCTGGAGAGAGAGTTATGATCGACATGCTCGACTTTGACAAATGGAAAGTATACACAGTCACGGCGAAGTTTCAGCGTTCGATAGGTGCGTACATGTACCATGACAGCCGCGACCATTCGCTATGCTATACTCGCAGCATAGGATGGTTCGCCATTATATGGATCGTAAAATGATCAACATGCTCGACGACTGGCACATTAAACATATTCCCAATCTCACGCCCCCGGTGATTGTGAACCCTGAGGGTCACGCGTTTCTCATTCACATCGGCTGGTTCGCCATTGCGATGAGGGATTGTTGATGATCGACATGCTCGACGGCTGGCGCGTGCTCATATGCGAGCGCGACACAGATATGATCATGGCCCACTTTGGCAAAAACGTGGTCGCTGGCGGCGACCATCGGGGGTGGTTCTGCATCATATGGAGCGTTAACCCATGATGATCTACATCGGCAACCTGCCATTCCAGTATACCGAAGAGGACATTCAGGGGACCCTGGATCTCGCCATGCATATGTGCACGATCCTCATGGTCAGACTAATGACCGACGAGAATAACAGGTCCAGGGGCTTCGCCTTTGTTGAGGTACCCGATGATGAGGCGCAGAACGCCGAACTCCTTATCGCCTCCCTAGACGGCCTGTATTTGGATGGCAGGAAGATCAGGAGCGCACACGTCAAGCCCAGGAAGCGCCGCAAGCCCAAACCATTCGACAAAGAGGCCTTCAAGAAGCGCTGGATCCCCAAGCGCAAGGAGCTAAACGATGACAGCCTCGAACACCCTTTCTGAGCATGTACGATTAGACTTTACTAGCATGTGGTACGAGGAAAAAGACTCCTGGCTCTATAACAAGGATTGGTTCTTCGAGTACGCCGGTTGGTTTTGCATCACGGATTGTGACCCCTAATAGGAGACCCCACTTATGAATGACACCATCGAACAGCCCGTTGTTGAAGAAGAAGAAAAAGCCCCGAGCACTGCGCAGCGCATCGAGGAGTTCATCGAGACGAAGCCCGACGACCAGGTCAAGGTCGTCAACGTGTTCGACAATTACTACCGCGTCAACGTGTACTCGTTCGAGAAGTGCGGCGAGATGCTGTTCAAGAGGGCGACGATCTCCGCGTCCTACTTCATTATCGCTCACCCCGACGGCACGCTGGAAATCGACGAGTGACTAGCTGGGGAATGGGGGCCCGGGTCATGGAGATTACCCACAGAGCCGGGTTCCCCCTCGATAGACCTCGTGCAATCCTGCGCCTCCACAAGAACGGTATCCTATACGCCCTGCCTGGCCGCAGAGTGCCAGACGAGAAGATGGGCGAAGCGGGGTGGTTTACCATAGAAATAGGAATCTTCACATGACCATCTGGGGCATAAACGGCGACGTGCTGGCCTTCGACACGCATACCGTTGTCTACGTGTACAAAGACCCGACAACTCGCTGGGGGCTTTTCGGAAGACACTCCGTAAAGGAGCTCTCACAAATCACCGGCTGGTTTGTAATGGAGGTAATCGCATGATCGTGTCGGACATGCCAAAGGTGCACAAGAGCGTGCGCATCTGCGAGCTTAATATTCCACATGTCGTTAGCGGACACTTGGGGCGGTACACGAGGAGGTCAAATCCCACGGTCAGATGGTGTGCATTCCCGTACCACAATGGGCATCTCGGAGGTGTCGTGATGAAGACCAATCACCATGGCCAATATAATGTACAATGGTTCACTATCGCCATTTTGTGGGGTAACGATTAAAATATAAGGAGCACCGGAGAAGATGATGTTGTCCGACGAGATGGAAAAGAGGCAGAACATGTGCATGGGTGGACCCTGTCACTGGGAGAAGCTGCCTGGTGCTGATGGCATAAACTTCGAGATCTACGTCCGGCGCGGCGGGCTCGTGCACAGGTACGAGCGGAAGGTGGTAAACATGGGCGACTATATCGTCAGGTATTATCACCAGGGGTCGACGCCCGACGTGGATCCGAACGGAGAGACGAAGCTAAAGCTGGGGGCGGTCAAATGACAATGATGCTAATCGAAATGCTCCTGCTCTTCCTCTCCGGAGGAGAATACTCAAATGACTACTTTGCAGATGGTCGCAATCTACTTCCTCTGTGGCGTCATATTCATGCCCATAGCGTGGATAAAGGCCAAGAGAAGAGGGGTCGTGCTCCAGAAGGGCGCGACCGCCCTTGGCATAAGCCTATTGCTTATTATTCTCTGGCTGCCGCTCGTCGTATCGTGGTGGGTGGTGGACTACAAAGATAGACGCTGAGTCGCCTGTCTTTTTAGCCCTCAGCGTCCACGCCAAGATTTCGCACGTGCACGAACGCCATCTCGCAACTGACGTGCGCCTCTACCGTGGCCGCTATTACATTCATATAGGTCTGCGGGTAGCGAACAACCGGGACCTTGGGCAGCTCGTAATTGTCCCATATTCCGGCGACCTGCGTTGCAAGATCACCGGGACCAGACATGAGCTGGTCGATGATCTTCTCCATAAAGCCCTCGTCCTCACTGCTCGCTATGTACACGGGCGTGGTAACCAGGATGATCCTTTTCAGGGCCTCCCCTGATCGGATGGCGTCGAAATAGTCGGGGTGCACCAGCGCCATGGGCCCCGTCTTGATTTCGTCCAGGGCCGTAATGAACATGTGCTTTATCAAATTATTAAGGGCGTCGGCCAGCTCTGGCGTAGGTGTCGCCATGTCGGCCTCCCTCAACAACTTAAAGATCGCCTGCATGTTCACGGCAACGATCCTCACATACCAACCTGGGCCCACTTATTTGGGGATCCCGATCTTTCGATCCTCTAGCCCCTTCTTCAGGCCCGCCAGGCCCTTAAACGCGACGTATCCGCCGCCCACCTTCAAGGCAAGCCCCAGCCCAAATTTGCCGGGGTTGTTCTTTATGTACGACGGAAGCGCCTTGACTTTCCTGACGGTTTCGGCTGGCAGGTCTTTTATCTGCGCGCCAAGCCTTTTCCAACGACGCTTGATCTGGAAGCCCTTAATCTTCGGCAGCTTCTTGCCGGGAGGAAGCAAGAAGGGGACGCTAGCCAGCTCTATACCATAGCCTGCGCCGACCAGTCCAATATCCTTGAGCGCTGCCTTGGTCTCCGGCTTCCTGGCGAAGTTATCTGCTGCTTGCTTGCGTAGGCCGCTCATCGTTTTACTGCCCTACGGATAGCCCCGCTGGCGGCCTTGGCCGCCCTGCCGATGGCCTTCACCGCCTTAGGCCCCTTCCAGGCGGAAAGCGCAGCGGCAGTTCCGATGCCCGCCAGTGTAACCTCGTCGCCCCACTTAGCCGCGAACCTGTCAAACCCAGAAGGCTTGCCGCCGACGCTGCCGATGTGCTTCAAATACTTGGAATTTGCAATATCTTTAGGCCACGTAGTGGAGGGGGTCCTGTCGCTGATCTTCATGCCGCCCGCCTTTGCGACGCGCGCCACCGTGCCGGTGCATATCAAAGCATCGGACACCCCGACTGTTTTATTGGCCAGAATGCTGTTTTTAGGCTTCACTCCGAAAGTCTTCAAGATCCCCTGCCCAAATCCCCGCTGGACGCTCCATCCCGTGCCCTTTCTCGCCTTCATGCGAGCCTTCATCTTTCGGATCTGAGCAGGCGTAGGGGCTTTCTTGGGGCGATATATTCGGACGCGCCTGTTTCGGTTTATATAGGTGCGGGGCCGTGCGGATCTTATTCTGCTGGTGCGCTGCCCATAAGCCCTGAGCTTGCCGCCCTTTGTGGGCAGAATAATCTCGGCGTGAGGGACAGTGGACTCACTGAACCCCTTTATGATAAAGTCGCCCGCCTTGCCCAGAAGGCTCTTGGGGTTGGCTGACGTGAGAAGTATGTCGCCAGCCCGAAGGTTCTTGCGGGCCACGCTGGCCTTAAGCGCCGGGCCGCCAGGAGGCGTTATAGCCTTAGGCTTCGGCTGCGGGTCGTTCTTCGGCCTCGGAGCTGGCATCTTGGCAAAGTTTTTAGCGGCCTGTTTTCGGAGCATGTTACGCCCTTGGTGTCTCTAGTCCACTACGACCCTTCTTCTTGTCCATAAAGCCGTTCATGGTTTCCGTGAGATCGCGATGACTCTCCATGGACTTTTCCTTTACAGCTTCTATCTCAGCATCACGCTTACGCTGTAGCTCCGGATCGCAGAAGACGCTGGACCCGTTCTTTCTCCTGGGGTCTTCGGCGGGTTTGTCCTTGCCGTTGGGCTTACCGTTGCTCTCGACAGATTCTTTACGGCTGAATAATTTCTGAATCCATGTCTTCATCAGTCACCTCCGCTTCCAGGAAGCTTTGCCTCTATAACTTGAAGGCGCGTATCCACAGCGCCAAGATTGTCTTTAAGACCGGTGGCTGTTTCCTGGTACTTACCTTCGCGCTCCTTGGAGTCCGCCAGGCGCTTCTCGTGTAGGGCGTCAAGCTGCCCGCCAAACTCGCCATGCAGCTCGTCGATCCTCGTAGTGAGAACCACGATGCGCTGGTCTTTCTTGTAGACAGCAACCCCCAGGACGACAATGATCGCCCAGGGGGATCCAGCGAGGACCGCGTTCAATACTGTTTCAAGCATTAGTGGCTCTTCTTCTTGGCTTCGGCACCTTTGCGCCCCGCAAGGCGCTTAGCCAGATTCTTCGAGGTCTTGGGGATGACCAGGCCGCCACTGGCGTACGCGCCGCCAGCGTTCGCGCCACCTGGATACATCATGGACCCGACGCTGCCCGTGCCAGCCATGGCCGTTTTGGCAAAGTTGGCTGCCGTCTGCCTTCTCAGGTCTGACATATCACCCTCCAAATGATTAAGGGCGGTCCTCGGGAATCTTTCGCCTTATGTGCGAGGTCCGGGTTTACAAGACCCGGGGCACCGTCTCCCCCGTGTGTGCTGAGCCTCCACACAGGATCATAGCTCGACGCCCATCACACCGCCATTGGGACCTTCATCGCAGGGCCATAATGTCATCTAGCTCCCCGCTCCCCTCCCCGACCAGCGAAGACCTATTGGTCGTCCTCGACCGCCCTTAAGTTATTCTCCGATACCTCGTCCGGGAGCGCTGGCTCAACCGTAAGGTGGAGTATCTTTCCTTTTGCCATCTTGTCGATTTTCTTCTGTTTCTCTGAGCTGAAATAGAATCTATAGGGATGGTCAGCCATACTCTTGAAGACCTTGATCGACCGGACCCTGAGCCTGCCCACGGGTGTTTGGTAGTCCCTGCCCACTACAGCCTCAGGATGGTCCCCATTCCAGTATATGAGCCACCCCTCGTTGTTGTGGGCTATCTGATCTGCCAGGTCATCCAGAATCTCTTCAGCGACCGGTAGCTCAGGCAGCTCCCCCGTGGGAGTCTCACCAAAGGTCATCGGCCCCTCGTACGGCATATGTCGTCTCCTGGACCCCTATTATACACACTCCGTAGGGTGTCCGGTAGCAGGGATTTATGAGTGCAAGCCTCTATCTCTTTTAGGTATAAGGAGCTAATAACCCTTAAGGAGGAGATCCCCTTGGTCAATACCAATTCTCTCATCAACTACAACCGGGATGACCCCCAGCTGGAGCACTTTTTCCTGAGGTGCCTCCTGGTCGCTGGCAAGAATGCTACCGTACAGCAGAACAAGCTTGACCGGGTGCTTGGATCGAATAAGGACGATCCATTCGGATACCTTTTCTCCCTCGACTACCAGTCCATTATCTCGCTCCTAAAGGGGTCCAAGACAGGCCAATACAAGCGAATCGCCAACACCATCACCCATCTGAAATGCAACAACATCAGGGCCAGCAAGCTCCGCGATCTGACCCTCAAAGAGCTGGAGGAAATCCCCGGCATTGGGCCCAAGACAGCTCGATTCTTCGCCATCTACAGTCGAGAGAACCAGCAGGTCGCAGTCCTCGACACACATATACTAGCCTGGATGCGGGAGAATGGGCATGAGTTTGCCCCCAGGAGCACGCCATCGACGGGTAGAGCTTATGCCCTATGGGAAACAAAATTCCTATGGGAGTGTGGCAAGAGGAACAAGACGCCCGTCGAGCTCGACAACATCATTTGGAAGGAACACAGACAACAGACCAGCAAAGGAGACTAGCATGGGTAGACGAGGAAGAAAGGGCGTGTACACGCCCCTAGGGAATAAGATCATGGCCCTTAGCGACAACCAAAAGGACCTCGCCATGATCCTGAACCTGACACAGCAATCCATTTCGGGCAAGATGACCGGGAAGATTGCCATCACAATGAAGGATATTGAGGTCTTGAGCAAGCACTTCGATGTGCCCTTCATATATTTCTTCGAGGACAGCGTCAAAACAGCCGAGGAGGCGCGGGCCTGGGCCCAAGTCCTTCGGGCCCCCCAGGACCTGCATCACCTTATTGGTCTCGCATCGAAGCTGCCTGAGCCGTCGCTCAAGCAGCTGTTCCGCACCGCCCTGGCGATCAAGACCACGTCGGACTACTACGCCGAAGACTGGCCACAGCATGACAGGGACGTGTTCCAGCCACCACCATCAGGAGACTGACATGACGAGGGACCAAGTCAAGACCATGTTCCCTGGCGTCACATTTTCCAGATCCGCCACGGGCAGAGAGACGGCCTCTATCTCACTATCCGAACCAGACAAAGACATAGTCAGGCTGTGTTCAAACACGCCCGAAGACTCTATGTCCAGCGTCCGACGCATCGTTGCGGCCCGCGAGGTGCTGGGCTACGACGACGAGCAAGGACTAATTATTGGCGAATGGAAGCTGAACACTACTGACCTACCAATCCTGGAGATATAACGTGGCTAAGAAAAAAGCTAAAAAGAAGAAGTGCAAGAAGAAGAAAGCCAAGAAGATCGACCTGAAAAAGCTCGTCAGTCGTTGGGCCGAGATCGACAAGGTCATCGACAAAAACCATAGCCGCCTTGGAAGGCATGGGGCGCGCAGGATCTACATGGACGACGAGATGAGTCGGCGCATATTGTTGTTCCACGACGAGCATGGCGAAGTGGCTTACGATGCCAGCACGCCCCAGAAGACGCTCAGTGCGTTCCTCGACCACGTAACAACGCTGTTCGGCGGCTCAAAGCCGGAGTGGTACTCGGCGAAGGCAAGGGTCAAGGAAATCGAAAAGCAAATCCAAGAAGACAAGGACTCTCTTGACTTCGACGAAAACACACCCGTACCTGTAGCTCTTAAGTTCACTGCGCAAAAGAAGCTCGACGAGCACGAAGCCTATCAGAAGATGATGAAAGAGGAGCTTCATAATCACAAGCTCCTCGCCGAAGCCATCCGACTCAAAGATGGAGAGAAGGCCTTCCTCGCCTGTGACCGCCGTCAAGATCACGAGTATGAGAGATGGGAGTTTGAGTACTTCGTGGAAGTGCCCAAGAATCACAATCATATAGCCCGCATGCACGGCGTCGAGGAAAGAAAGCAGATAGAACTGTTCCGGAAAAAATACAGCAAAAACAGATAACACTAAACAGGAGAGGATATGAGCGCACACAAACAGATGGAGCTGCCACTGAAGGCCGCAGCTCCATCTGACGAAACAGACAACTCTTCATTAAAACGAAGCATGGTCGCAATTAACAAGGCGACCTCCGACCGCATCGAAGATTCTCTGAAAAGAATGTACGCACGATGCGAGTCTCCCATCGAAAAAAAGATGCTCGAAGCCCTGGTTCAAGCTGGACTGGACATTGCAGACACTTTGGCTGTAAAGTGGCGGCTGCGCGCAGACGGCAAATCCTTGGACTCCATAGCTATCCCCATGCCATACAGCGCCCGCAAGAAGCGAACAGGTCTGGTCGTATACCCGCAGGCCCCGGTGCATCTTGCCGACGGCAGGCGCTGTCGACTAGACTTTGAGGTTCTCTACTATCACGGATGTGCCAGCCCCAAGGATCACGTTCGCTTAGTCGTGGAATGCGATGGCCATAAATACCATTATGAGACGCGCGCTCAAGTCCAGCGCGACAGGCGTCGTGATCGCATGCTCACGCGAGACTTTGAAGGCGTTCTAAGATTCACCGGATCCGAGCTTAACCATAAGCCCGCAAGCGTGCTGGCCAATGAAGTTTGCGACTTGATCGTGGCCAAGCTGAAACGCATGGAGATAACTGATGGCTCTCAAGGCAAAATGCTTCATCGACACAACCATCAAGCAGGTCGAGATCAGCGATAAGGCCACAGCAGAAAAAAAGTTCTCTCGCTGGATCATACATGTCTACGAAGGCGACATGCAGGTCTGGCTGCTGGAATCCAAGGCCTGGTACAGGGAGCTGGAAGATTGCCAGGCGCAGATGTACGAGATCATCGAGAACCTGGGCCTCACGTTCAGCGGACAGCCGGAGTTCATTAAAAAGAATAAGGGCGGGCCGGTTTAGGGTATAAGCTCCTAGATCGCCCGCCTTTACGGAGAAAACACAAAATGCCCACAAACATGCAACTACCCAGCGCCGAAGTAGCACCCCTGCTGATCAAGGAGGTGCACAGGCTCACCCGAACAGTAGGACTGTCCGGGCTCAAGCTCGAACCGGACGACGACGAAGACTATCGCATCATGTTCGTTCGCTCGCTCGCCGCCTACTACGAGAACATGCGCGAGCATCTGCCGAACACGCTGGCCTACATCGCCGCACTAGAAGCAAAAATCGGCCTGTGTGAATCGAAAATAATTCGCGACGGGCTCGACGGAGAGACCATTATGTATGACCCATCGAGCGTCATGAAGATGATCAAGGGTGTCCAGGATGAAATTCGCGACAACGCGGATAACATCGAGACCCTGCAAGGGGAAATGTCCGAGGCCGAAGGCAAGATCGACGAGGCCAAAGAGAAGGCCGAGGAGGCCAAAGAGGCGCTGAAGGATGCTGGTCTCGATGATCTAAATCTGGCCGGTATGCAGTCATCTTTGGATGACGTGGAGCTGAAGCTCGACGACTTCGATCCAGATGACCTCGTCAAGCGGGACGAGCTCTACGGCGTCGAGGGCGACATTGAGGAGCTAACCACGACGACCAAAGAACATGGCAAAAAGCTGGACCGCATATTCGGCAGCAAGAAGGATAGGAAGGAAAAGGCGCTCGTCGAGAAGATGGTGTCCGTAATAGAAACCCGGCCAGACGGGCAGGGGTCACCCGACCTCGCAGCGACCCTACTGGCCCTGGTAAGGGAGGCCCGGGATGGAGCGGTCTAAAGAAATGGACGAGCTCGCAGAGCGCTCTGGAAATGTTGAAGGCAACTGCCTTCTTGCTGAATTCCTATACGACCTCATGCGAGATTACGTACCGGTCGGCGTGATCGAAAAGATCATAGTGTCGAACAAGTTGAGCGGAGGCAAGAAGCTTTACTGCAACGGGTTTCTTGCGACCTATGCGAAGGATGTTGCGAATCGGCTACTCGAAAAGGAGACACCACATGCCGACAGCAAGAAAGAAGAAGGCCAGCAGGAAGAAGAAGAAGGGGCAACGCGTCCAACGGGCTAAGGCCCGCCAAACCAAGAAGGAAGCGGCCATGGCGGCCATTCAGAACGGCGATCTCGACGAGGCGTCGCCGATCAAACGTAAGATCGCCAAGGCCAAGTCCATGGACCTTGAGGCCCCCGAGCACGAGCTCAAGCCCAAGAGTAGCACCAAAAAGCCGTTCACCTGGGACCTGGCCGAGGAGTATCTGCTCATCGACGGTCTGCCCGGCGAGCGCAACATCGAACAGTCCCACGTGGACTTCCTCGCCAGAGAGATGACGGGCGGCAAGTTTATCATGGCCAAGGCGGGCATCGATATTGCCATCTGCGGCTGGGACGGCAAGAAGCGCAAGCTCAACGGCCAGCACACCAGCTGGGCGCGGCTTGAGGTCGACTTTGATTGGCAGCCGCTGATCACGGTCAACGTATGGGAAGTGGGCACCGAGGACGATGCCCGCCAGCTCTACGCTCGCTTCGACCGCAACAAAGAGCGCTCCCGCCGACACGTCACCAACATCTCGTTGGTGGGCACTCCGGAGTTCGAGAGCGTAGGCACGACGGTCCTGTCCAAGCTGGCTCAGGGCTACAAGTTCTGGAAGGGAAACGACCCGGACTTCTCGAAGGACCCCGAGGCTATCGCCGAGGCCCTGCGTTCGGATAAGTACAACGGGGTTGCCCACAGGTGCATCCCCATCCTCAAGCAGATGCACTTGGCGGGATGGCAGCACATGCGCCGCGCCCCGCTGTTTGGTGCCCTGTTCGAGACCTTCTCGAAGTTCAAGGGTGCCTCGGAGGAGTTTTGGCAGAAGGTCGGGGATGGCGTCGGAATCATCGAGAAGGGCGACGCCGCACGCTGGCTGCGCGTATTCTTAGATACACACGTGCTGACGCCTGGGGGCTTGGGTGCCCAGGGCAAGAAGGTCACCACCAACTTCGACCTCTACAACTCCTGTGTGATGTGCTTCAACGATCACAAGGCGGGCCGTCTTCGCAAGTCCGTGCCCAAGAAGGTCAAGAACTGGGTCAAAGCTAAATAGGAGAGAGGGGGAGGGGAAACCCTCCCCCTTAACCATCATGGGAATATACGTTACACACAAGACCCAGACCAACGTCTCGTATGACATTCAGGTGTTCGGCAAGGTTGCCCTGGTCCTGAAGCTGACCGAGACAAAGGTCAACGGAAGAAAGGCCCCTGACACCAGCGAGACGTTTTTCATAGAGCGTCGGATAGTGGAGCCGACAACGCCGACCGCGTCCAAGATCGAAAAGGCGCGGAAGCTCATGTATTTCACCCCGGAGAACCTCGCCCTGCTCTGGGATGAACTTGCGAAAAACAAGGACTGGATGGCGACCCTTACCAGGGTCACCGAAGAGACTGGCGAGATCAAAAGCTTTGCTGGCCTTGACCAGCATAACTTCTACTACCTGAACGACTACGACCACTCGTTCTGGCGCGCTGGAGAGGACACTCCGACAAGCACTCCGCTCTATATAGACGACATAGTGGGCGTCACTAGTGATAGGTATGATCTCGATGCCGCACAGAAAGTCCTGGAGAACAACCCAAGGGTCACGAATCTGGAGCGCGTCGAATGCAGAAACTATGATGGGGGCGATTACGCTCCGGTAGTGGAAGCGCTTGTGTTCGCTTTTGAGTTCTCGCAGAAGCACCTGAACATGCTCTACAAGGAGAACCCCAAGTGCCACCCCGGGTGGCTCAAGGAAACACTGAAGGGCTGGGATCTCGACAATTTCAACTTCCTGAAGCTCAAGCGAGCTCGTCGGAAAGATACATAAAAAAGATGGGTGGGGAGCAATCCCCGCCCATCAATCTTTAGCCCGTTTCCAGGTATAAGAAGAGTAGAAGCTTCAGAACCTCTTTTAGGAGACACGCATGATTACGCTCGTGCGTAAGAACGGCAAGCTGGTTAATGCAAACCTGGAAAAGCCGGAAGCCCAAAAGAAGTATCTGCACACAGAGATAGGTGGGGGCCAAGTGGTCCTCAGGGGCCTCGGTCACGACTTTAGTTGGCCTTACGACACTAGGTATATGGCCCAGAATTTTGTCCACGCTCTAGAGGCCGTGTTTTGTAACGCGGAAAGGAAGACGCCGAGGCCCCACCATGTGCTGGCCGATACGCTCGACAATCTCGTGAAGGATATGTGGTCAGAAAGGGAGCTCCCAGACGACCGAGACCTGGCGGACATAGTCGACGATCTTCACGACTACTACGCTGGCATGGATCTAGATCCGTCGTACCTCATACTGGAGATCATCGATGCCATCGGCTAAGTTCATCCGCAAGGACGGCAAGCTGGTAAATGCAAACGTGCAGAAGCCCGCAACACCCACGTATGACTACGAGTTTGTGTTCGACAGCTTGGAGGTGGCAGATATGTTTCACGAGGCTGTCATAGTCTTTAGGGCAAGCCTGCGCAGCAGCGCCCTTAGTAAGAAGGTCCACTCTCGTGAACTCCATGACTTGGCGGATAGAATGCACTGCAAAATAAACTCTGCGGGGCGCTCTGGAACCATAACATTCAGCGACCGCGCGCTCAGGGTGCTGGTGTCGCGCATGTGGGGTTACGTCAGCGGCCAAGACATGATGCTACACAATGACCTAGAGGAGCTTGCCGATGGCTACTGCTAAATTCATCCGCAAGGGCGGAAAACTCGTGAACGCAAATGTGCAGCCCGCGCAGGCCAAGGTGCCCGCCAAGGGCTATACCATGAAGAAGGCCTCGATGGGGTCCGGGCCAACAAGCTATAGGGACCTCACGCCCCCGTGC
>Ga0255047_10000717_pt1 | contig 26681 bp, 18 predicted proteins | sample JV7_2_1_MG_FD_183640 | JGI IMG/M metagenome (GOLD analysis project Ga0255047, IMG submission 183640) | Seawater microbial communities from Jervis Inlet, British Columbia, Canada - JV7_2_1 | ecosystem: Environmental > Aquatic > Marine > Inlet | place: Canada: British Columbia | collected 2016-10-06
AGCGTCGTCGACGAGCCGCAGATTCTCGAGTTCGCTGCCGACCAAGTCGTGATCGCCACAGGCGCCAAGTGGCGAAGAGATGGCATGGGTCGATGGTACGAAACACCCATCCCCGGCTGGGACAGTCGGTCGGTGATCACGCCGGACGACATCATGGCGGGGCTCATGCCGACCGGCCCGGTGGTTGTGTTCGACGACGACCACTATTACGTGGGCGGTGTGATTGCCGAGGCTCTGCGCCGAGCCGGGCTCGACGTGACCCTCGTGACCCCCGCCAATGAGGTCTCAACCTGGACAACGCACACCGAGGAACAGCACCGAATCCAAGCGAAGATCCTTGGTCTCGGCATCGTTCTGGAGACCGGAACCACGCTGGCGAGCGTCGGTGGAGACACCGTGGTCCTCGAGTCGATCTACACCGGGGAGACCAAGGACGTCGCGGCGGCAAGCGTCGTCATGACCACATCCCGCGAGCCGCAAGATGACCTGTACCACGCACTAGTTGATCGCATAGCGATCCAGCGCGTTGGCGACTGTCTGGCGCCGGGCACCATCGCGGCCGCGGTGTATTCAGGGCACAAGTACGCCCGTCAAATGGACGCGCCGGTGTCGATAGGGGTTCCGTTCCGCCGCGAATAGCGTCGGTGGGAGAGTAGTTGGGGCGCTGGAGTCCACGAGTCGAATCCAACCCGAAGCGGTCGAGGGCGCTCTTCGCTCAGGTGGTGGGGGTGGACCTGATGACGATCGTCTGGCTAGCTTCTCGACGCCGGCCGTACCGCGGAGGAGAGGAAATGGCGCGGAACTCACCCCTGCATTCTCGTACCGAACCGCTTTGTCGCGGCAGCCGGTGGGAGGAGTGGTCCGGGTTCCTGGCGGCCACGATGTACGAGCTCGATCATGTCCACGAATACCACGCCATCCGCAACGGCTGCGCCCTGTTTGACGTGTCGCCCCTGCTGAAGTTCGACATTCGCGGACGTGACGCGGTGGCTCTCGTCGACCGGGTGATCGTGCGGGATGCAACGCAGTGCCGAGTTGGCCAGATGCTCTACGCCACCTGGTGCGACGACGACGGGATGGTCATCGATGACGGGACCGTGGCACGGCTCGCCGACGACCACTTCCGGATGACGGCTTCGGTGCCGATTCTCGGCTGGTTGGAGGACGGCGCGGTCGGCCTGGAAGTGCAGATCGAAGACGTCTCCGAGAAGGTCGCCGGGGTCGCCGTTCAGGGCCCGACGTCACGTGACCTGCTGCAGCGGCTGACGCACCACGATCTCTCGAGTCTCGGGTTCTTCCGATGTACCACAACCGACGTGTCGGGTGTTCCCTCCCTGATCTCGCGAACCGGCTACACGGGCGATCTCGGTTACGAGGTGTTCATGGATCCCGCCGATGTAGTGCACGTATGGGACTCCATCATGGAAATCGCGGGCGACCACCAACTGCTGCCCGCCGGGACGATAGCGCTCGATCTGGCGCGGCTCGAGGGCGGTTTGCTGCTCATCGACGCCGACTTCACCTCCGCCTTTCAGACCACGTTCCACGTCAAGAAGACCTCGCCATACGAGCTCGGACTGGGCTGGATGGTGGACCTGGACAAGGACTTCTACATCGGCCAGCAGGCGCTCCGGAGCGAGAACGAGCGTGGCTCCCGCTGGCGCACGGTCGGCCTCGAGCTCGATGTCGTCGCCATGGAGCAGTTCTACGCGGAGTGGGGCATGCCGTTGCCGTTGCCGCAACGTCCCTGGGCGGACGAGGTGCCGGTCTATGCGGACGCGGACCAGACGCGACACATCGGTCGCGGGACGAGCGGCTCGTGGTCGCCCGTTCTCAAGAAGTACATCGTCATCGCCCGGCTCGAGCCTGAATACGCCGGGCTTGGCAGTGAAGTGTTCATCGAGGAGATGATTGAGGCGGTGAGTCACTCCGTGCCGGCCACCGTGGTCTCCATGCCGTTCTTCGATCCGCCGCGCAAGAGGGCACGTGGAGCCATGGAGTCATGACGAAGACCTATGACGCCATTGTCGTCGGTGGCGGTCACAACGGTTTGACGTGCGCCGCCTACCTCGCTCGCGCCGGGCGCAGCGTGCTTGTTCTCGAAGCGCGGCACGTTCTCGGCGGAGCAGCTGTTACCGAGGAGATCTACCCGGGGTTCAAGTTCAATGTCTATTCGTACGTCGTCAGCCTGCTGCGACCCGAGGTCATTCGAGAACTCGAGCTGGCGAAGCACGGCCTCCAGATCCATCCGATCGACTCCGTCTTCTCACCAATGGAGGATGGCAATCACATTGTCTTCCCGACCGACCCGGCTCAGGAACGTGACGAGCTCAAACGGCACTCGGCTCGCGACGCGGAGATGATGCCTCGATTCACCGATTTGATGTACAAGATGGCCCATGCGGTGAAGCCGATCCTCGGATACGTCCCGCCCAATCCGAGCCGCCAGGGCTGGCGCGACCTGCAGACGACCCGGCAACTCGGCAAGCACGTCGGTGGTCTCGACAAGCGGACGTTCTCTGAACTCACGAAGCTCATGACGATGAGCGTCGACGACTTCCTCGCGGAGTACTTCGAGACAGATCTGATCCGCGCGACGACGGGTCTCAGCGGCATCATCGGAACGATGCTCGGCGTCAAGTCGCCCGGAACCGCATACGTGCTGCTCCACCACTACATGGGTGAACTCGACGGGGCCTACACCGCCTGGGGGGCCCAGAAGGGAGGGACCGGCGCGGTCAGCGACGCCATAGCCAGCGCGGCGCTGAGCTACGGAGCCGAGATCAAGTTGGAAGCACCCGTCAGCGAGGTCATGGTCAAGAACGGGTCCGCGGTGGGGGTGGCCACCGAGCAGGGAGACGAGTTCTACGCGAAGGCCGTCGTGTCAGGCTGTGACCCCAAGGTCACCTTCCGCAAGCTCGTCGCCGAGAAGGAGCTGCCTGCCGATTTCGTCACCGCGGTCGACAACATCAAATTCCGGGGTTCGTCAGGCAAGGTGAACCTCGCACTCGACCGTCTTCCCACATTCACGGCGATGCCGGATCCGGCGTTGATGAGCGGATCCATCGCCATCAGCCCGAGCGTTGATTACATCGAGCGTGCCTACGACGACGCGAAGTACGGCGGGTTCTCACAGCGGCCGTGCATGGAGGTCGAGGTCCCGACAACCGTAGATCCCACCATGGCTCCGCCCGGCAAGCACGTGATGTCGATCTTCGTCCAATACGCCTCGTACGACGCATCAGAGGCCCCGAGCCGCGATCTGCGACGAGACGCCTTCGGTGACGCTGTCATCGACACGCTCTCGGAATTCGCACCGGATCTCAAGGACGTCATCCTCCACAAGCAGGTGTTGACCCCGTGGGACATGGAGCACACGATCGGCCTGACCGAGGGCAACATCTTCCAGGGCGAGCTGACCCTCGACCAGCTGTTCTTCTTCCGGCCCGTCACCGGATGGGCCGACTACCGCACGCCGATCCGCAATTACTACCAATGCGGATCGGGCACCCACCCAGGTGGCGGCGTGACCGCAGGCCCCGGTCGCCTGGCTGCGAGGGAGATCCTGGGCGGCAAGCTGTGACGGCCTCTCAGCACGACGTGATCGTGGTCGGAGCCGGTCACAACGGTCTGGTCGCCGCCGCCTACCTGGCGAGGGCAGGGCAGCGTGTACTCGTGCTCGAGCAGCGGGCCACCGTGGGGGGTGCCGCGGTTACCGAAGAGCTGTACCCGGGATTCCGGATCTCCACCGTCGCCGACGGCGGTGGCTACCTGTCTCCTCGCGTGGTTCGCGACCTCAGCATCCAGTCGCGGGTCGACTTCGTACGCTCTGAGGCGGTTGCGTTCTGCCCACAACCCGATGGCTCCCAGCTCACGATGTGGCGAGACGCCGCCCGGTCTGCCGAGGCGATCGCCCAGTTCTCCGAGCAGGATGCGCACAGGTATCCGCAGTTCATCGAATTGATGGACCGGATTGCCGAGGTGATGGCGGCACAAATGGAACTCACACCGCCGGATCTTCCAGGACTCGGTTGGCGCGAAGTGCGTGCCGGCAGCGGACTCCTTGGTCCGATCCGCAGGCTCGGTAGGAAAAGGATCGGAGAGTTGCTCCGGGTCATCCCGATGTCCGCGGACGATCTGCTGAGCGAGTATTTCGAGTCGCCCGCCGTCAAAGCAGCCATCGGGGCGAGCAGCGTTCTGAACATCACCTGGGGGCCCCGAGAGGCAGGAACGGTGTTCACGATGCTCGGGAACTGGGCGCTTGGCGGAACCGGCACCTTCCGATCAGCGAGCGCCGTCAAGGGCGGTATGGGTGCCCTGAGTGAAGCTCTGGCCGCGGCGGCTCGCGAGTTCGGAGCCGAGATCAGGACCGGCGCTGCAGTCGATCACGTCATCGTCCAGGAGGGCAGGGCGATGGGAGTCGCCCTCGAAGACGGGGAGGAGATTCCGGCCGCGACGGTTGTCTCCAACACAGATCCACGGACGACGTTCTCCAAGCTCGTCGAGCCGCGCACCCTCGATGGTTCCTTCGTACGGAGTCTGGGAATGATCAAGTATCGAGGCTCGGCAGCTCGGGTCCACCTGGCGCTGAGCGGTCTCCCGGAGTTTCCTGCGCTCGGCACCGGCGATCCCGACGTCCTGCGGGCACCGATCCAGATCGCGCCTTCGCTCGACTACGTACAACGGGCCTACGACTGCACCAAGTACGGCCGCTACTCCGACCACCCCTACCTCGACATTCTCATCCCCACCCTCAGCGACCCGACGCTGGCACCCCAGGGCCGGCACATCATGTCGATTACGGCCAAGTATGCGCCGTATGAACTGCGTGATGGGAGTTGGGACCTGAATCGAGAGGCATTTGGGGACGTCGTCATCGACACGCTGACCGACTTCGTTCCCGGAATCCGTGATCTCGTTCTCCACCGCCACGTCCTCGTTCCGACAGATCTCGAAGCCAGGTTCGGGCTGGTCGAGGGCAACCCGAATCATGGTGAGATGACGCTGGATCAGATCTTCCACATGCGCCCGGTCGCCGGCTACGCCCGCTACCGGACGCCGGTGGACGGGCTGTACCTGTGTGGGGCCGGCACCCACCCCGGAGGCGGGGTCACCGGTCTTCCGGGTCACAACGCAGCTCGCGAGATCCTCGCCGACGTCGGCTAGGCAGCGGTGGTCGCCTCTCGGAGAACGAGGAACCCGGCCGGCTGATGACTCGGTTCGAGCCCGGGGGTTCTTCTAGAGCCGGACTCGCTGGTTCACAGGGTCGTAGAAGGAGCGGATCGAAGCGGTGGCGGGGATACGCGTGGTGGCGACCTCGATCTCGAAGGTGCCGGCGTCCAGCCAGTCCTTGGTGACTCCGTCTGGGTGGGTGAGATACCCCATCGCCAGACAGCGATCCTCGACATAGCTCCACATCCCCGAGCTGGTGCGACCGACGAGGTCGCCGTTCCGGTAGATCGGCTCATCGTGGATGAGCAACCGATCCGGGTCCTCGAGCCGGAACTGGATGAGACGCTTCGTGCGCGGGAGCTCACGTTGTGCCACCAGGGCGTCCCGTCCGGTGAATGACGGCTTGTCCCACCCCACTGCGAAACCGAGCCCGGCCTCGAGCGGCGTGTCCTCGTCGGTGATGTCGTGGCCCCAGTGCCGGTAGCCCGCCTCGAGCCGGAGGGTGTTCATGGCGTGGTACCCGGCGTGCCGCAAGCCGTGATCTCCGCCGGCCGCGACGATGGCGTCGTAGAGCGAAGGCGCCTCAGCCCACGGCACGTAGAGCTCCCACCCGAGCTCGCCGACGTACGTCATGCGCAACGCGCGGACGTCGTGTCCCGCCACCGCAATGTCTTGTGCGGTGCCGAACGGGAATGCTGCATTGCTCAGGTCGGCAGGGGTCAGTGCGGACAGCAGGGCTCGGGAGTTCGGACCCATCACGCCGAACATGGAGAGCTCATCGGTGACATCGGTGATCGTCACGTCGTGCTGGCGACACCCGCGCCGCAACCAGGCCTTGTCTCGTGTGCCCGAAGCCGCTGCCGTGACCACGAAGAACTCGGACTCGCTGATTCTGGTGACGGTGAGATCGGCTTCGATGCCGCCGCGCTCGTTGCACCATTGCGTGTACACGGCCTTGCCCACCGGCACATCCACATCGTTGGCGCAGATCTCATTCAGCGCCGCCAGCGCATCGGGGCCCTCAACCCGGAACTTGACGAAACAGCTCTGGTCGAAGAACCCGACCGCGTTGCGCACCGCCCGGCACTCAACTCCGGAGGCTTCGAACCAGTTCTGCTTGCCGTAGCTGTACTCGTAGGTGCGCTCTTGGCCATTGCGGGCAAACCAGTTCGGTCGCTCCCACCCTGCGACCTCACCAAAGACCGCGCCCGCGGCCTGAATGCGGTCGTGGAGTGGAGAGAGCCGCTGGTTGCGGGCGCTCTCGTACTGGCGGAACGGCCAGTGCATGGCGTAGAGCAGGCCAAGGCTCTCGGGGATCCGCTCCTCGAGGTAGTCGGGATCGCCCTGGAACGGGAAGGTGCGGCGGATGTCGACGGCGGCGAGGTCCATCGGGGGATGACCGTCGATGATCCAGTCTGCGAGGACCCAGCCGACTCCGCCGGCCGACTGGAGGCCGACCGAGTTGAAGCCGGCAGCGATGAAACACCCGTCGACTTCTGGTGCCATCCCGAGGTGGTACACCCCGTCAGGCGTGAAGGCTTCCGGACCGTTGAAGAACAGCTGGAGGCCACACTCACCGAGCGCGGGCACTCTGTGGATGGCCCGCTCGAAGACGGGGCCGACGTGATCCCAATCCTCGGGCAGGGTGCCGAAGGTGAAGTCGCGCGGGATGCCTGCCAGATTCCAGACCTTCCCCCTGGGCTCGAAGAAGCCGGCCATGATCTTGCCCGTTTCCTCCTTGAAGTAGGTGTAGCCGCCCGGGTCGCGCAGCGTCGGCATACCTCTCTCGACCCCTGCGATGGGCTCGGTGACGATGTAGAAGTGCTCACAAGCCTGGAGGGGCACGTTGACGCCAGCGGTTGCCGCGAGGTGCCGAGTCCACATGCCGGAGGCGAGCACGACGGTCTCGGTTTCGATGGGGCCCTGTTCGGTCTCGACGCCCACGACCTTGCCGTTGGCGACGACGAGCCTCTCGACCGCGATGCCCTCGATGATGCGGGCGCCGCGGGCCTTGGCGCCCTTGGCCAGCGCCAGCGTGGTGTCGACGGGGGAGGTCTGGCCGTCTCGCGGGATGTGGAGCGCACCGACGAGGTCCTCGGTGTTGAGGAGGGGCCACAGCTCCTTGGCCCGATCGAGATCGATGACCTCGGTTTCGACATCACAGGTGGTGGCCATGGAGGCGCCCCGCAGGATCTCTTCCCAACGCTCCTCGTCTGCGGCGACGGAGATCGATCCCGGGGTGCGGTAGCCCGTGGCCTGTCCGGTTTCTTCCTCGAGCTCCTCGAACAGGCGCGCCGAGTACGTCGCCAATCTGGTGAGGCTGTGCGAGGCCTTCAGTTGTGAAACGAGTCCGGCGGCGTGCCAGGTGGTGCCCCCGGTGAGGCTGCCCTGCTCGATGACGGTGACGTCCGTGATCCCGCGCCTGGTCAGGTGGTAGGCCACGCTGCATCCAATGATGCCGCCCCCGATGACGAGTACCTGCGTGCGGTCCGGCAGTTCGGTTGCAGTCGTATCAGTCGCGTCTGTCATCTCGTGTGTCCTTACTATCGCATCAGCTTCCACATCCACTGCGCCAGCGTCGAGTCCCTGCCCGTTCGCGCCTCAGAGCGGTCGGCGATACCCATCACCGCGAGGGCACCATTGATGGCGAGCCATCGCAACGGTTCGGGCTCCCATGAGCGCGACCGATGGCCGACCCATGGGAGGTCCACTCTGGGCGATTCGGTACCGGTGATGAGGTCGGCGAGCGTCCGGCCTGCAAGGTTGGACGCGGCGACGCCCTCGCCCACGTAGCCACCGGCCCAGGCCATGCCCGTGGTTCGATCGAACCCGACCGAAGGAAACCAGTCGCGGGGCACCCCGAGCACGCCCCCCCACCGGTGGGTGATCGCGACGTCTTCGAGCACAGGCAAGAGCTCGACGAGGGTTGCGACGATGCGGTCGTGGATGCGCGACCGTTGCTCGATCGCCTGGTCGATCCTGGAGCCGAATCCATACGGTGCGCCGCGGCCGCCGAACGCAATGCGATCGTCTGCCGTGCGCTGGCCGTAGACCACCAGGTGCCGATCGTCTGCGAAGGTCTGTCGTTCCCCCAGCCCGATCTCGGCCCACGTGTCGTCGCCGAGTGGCTCGGTGGCGACCATGAGCGAATACAGCGGTGACAGCGTGCGGCCGTGCCCTTCCAGGTCCGGGGTATAGCCCTCCAGAGCGCGCACCACGACGTCGGCGCGCACCGTTCCCCGGTCGGTACTGACTCGACCCGGCTCGACGACTGTGGCCGTGGTCTGTTCGGCGATGATGCCGCCGAGGCGCTCGACCGATTCGCCGAGACCCCGCACGAGCCGGACCGGATGCAGCGCCGCGCTGTGGGCGAAGTACAAGCCGCCCAGCACATCGGTCGCATTCACGTGAGACCGGGCGTCTTCTCGGCTGAGGAGGCGGAGGTCCTCGTCGGTGAGCCCGAACCGACGTTGCTGGTGCTCGACCTCTTCCTGCTGGCGAACGAGCTGGGCACGGTTGCGGGCCAGACGGATGGTGCCGCTCTTGGCGTAGTGGCAATCGATGCCATCGCGCTCCGCGACCCGGCCAACCTCGTCGACGGAATCGAACAGCTCTCCGAGGAAGCGGCGGGCGGCTTCGTTGCCGGCAACCTCCTCATGGCGCTCCGGGCCTGCTGCCAGGTCACCGATGCACCACCCACCGTTACGGCCGGATGCCCCGTAGCCGACGATCTCCTTTTCGATCACGACGATTCGCAGCGTCGGGTCCAGCCGAAGGAGGTAGTACGCCGTCCACAGGCCGCTGTAGCCGCCCCCGACGATGGCGACATCAGCCTCGGTGTCCCCCGACAGGGGCGGACGCGGCTCGAGCGACCCGGGATGGTTGTCCAGCCACAGCGCCAGGCTCCGATAGTCCTCGGTCACGGGAGGAGTCACGAGTCGAATCCCACGCCGAAGCGGTCGAGGAGGGCGAGCCAGGGTCCCCGCTTGCCCTGGCGGCGGTCGGCTCGTTGGATCGCCGTTCGGGTCAACTCGACACCGGCCCACCGCAACGGTTCCGGCGGGAAGGGGAACGGCTTCTTCCGCACCATCTCCAGCTCGGTGCGTTCGGTGGCCTGACCGAAGGCGAGGTCCAGCGCCACCCTGGCACCGAACCGGCTCGCACCCACGCCCAGACCCGTGTAGCCGGCCACCCAGGTGAGCCGTCCCTCGTGGGCGGTCCCCCAGGTTGCGGCGAAGTGCGTCGTCGTGCCGATGGGTCCTCCCCAGCGATGGGTGAACCGCAGGCCCTCCAGCTGCGGGAAGGTCGCAAAGAAGTGCTCGGCGAGCATGCGGTGGGTGCGGTCGCTCTGGTCGTGCCGTGGGTCGAGCCCGTTGTTGAAGTGGTACGTGGCGTCGTAGCCGCCCCAGAGAATGCGGTCCTCTTCGGACAACCGGTAGTAGTGGAACTGGTTGGACACGTCGCCGATGCCCTCGCGGTCCTGCCAGCCGATGGAGGCCAGTTGCTCGGTGCTCATCGGTTCGGTCATGAGGACGTGGTCGTAGACCGGGATGACGTACCGGCGCGGTCGGCGAACCGGACCCGGATAGGCGTTGGTGGCCATCACCACCCGGTCCGAGCGAACGGTGCCCGTCGGCGTCACGACGTTGAGGGCAAGGCCGTCCGGCTCCACGGCCGTCACTGGTGAGCCCTCGTGGACTGCCGCGCCGAGGTGCTCTGCCGCGGAGCGCAGACCCCAGCACAGCCGGGCGGGGTCGACCAGGGAGGCGTCGTTGTGGCGAATGAGGCCACCGCGATAGGTGGGGGAGTGCACCCGAGCCTGCATCGCCTCGGCGTCCAGAAGCTCGACGGTGTCGCCGATCGATCGGTGCTTGGCGAGGCTCTCCTGGAGCCCTTCGAGATGCCAGGGCTCTGTGGCGACGCCGACCTCCGCAGCCCGCGAGAAGTCGGCTGAGATCCGGTAGCGGTCGATGCTGGCTTCGATCCCGTCGAGGTTCTCACGTCCCAGCCGCACGAGGAGGTCGAGGTCATCTGGCCAGTGCGAGAGCCCGTTCTCGAGTCCGTGCGTCAGCGAACTGTCGCAGAAGCCGCCGTTGCGCGAGCTGGCGCCGAAGCCGCAGCGTTCGCCCTCGAGCACGACCACCCGCAGGCCTGGCTCATCCTCGAGCGCCTGAATCGCCGCCCACAGGCCGGTGAATCCGCCTCCGATGACCGTGAGGTCTGCGGTGATGGTGCCTCCGAGAACTGGGGAGACCGGCGGTGCGTCGTCCCGGTCGGACCAGAACACCGCGGGCTGAGCGCCGTCCAGGGCCTGCCCAGCCCAGCCGTCAGTTCCCATTGCCCACGTGTTCGGTCATGCGTGTGTGTGTCTGCAATCTCACAGGTGTACGCGGAGATTCTCCGGGTCGTACATGGGTCGCAGAGAAGCCTTCGCGGGGATTCGCTCACCGGCAACTTGGATTTCGAAACTGCCGGACTTCACGAAGTCGGCGGTCACCCCGGCTTCGTGATCCACGTAGCCAAAGCCCATGGCGCCTCCGAGGGTGTGCCCATACGCGCCGGAGCGGAGATATCCGACGGTGTCCCCGTCGCGCAGGATCGGCTCCTCTCCGTAGAGGAGCGGCTCAGGATCTTCGAGCAGGAACTGGACGAGCCTGGACTTCAAGGGCCGATTCTCTCGCTGCACCAACAAGGCGTCGCGCCCAACGAAGCCGCCTGGCTTGTCGAAGTCGATGGCAAACCCGAGACCTGCCTCGAGGGCGGTGTCCGAGTTCTCCATGTCGAGGCCGTAATCGCGCCTGCCGGCTTCGGTGCGGGCGCTCTCCAGGGTCTCCATTCCGGCATGGGCGAGGTCGAACTCGGAGCCGGCTTCCACGAGCCGGTCGTACACGCCGAGCGCAAACTCAGTTGGGACGTAGAGCTCCCATCCGAGCTCACCGACGAAACTCATTCGGAACGCCAGGGCTCTGGCATGGTGCAGGTCGATTTCCTGGGCGGTGAAGTAGGGGAAGGCGTCGTTGCTCAGATCTGCGGTGGAGATCTTGTTCAGCAGGCTCCGGGACTCGGGACCCTGCACGCTGAGGAGCGCGTACGCGGACGTCACGTCGGTGACGGAGACACCAGGTCCCGCCGCTGCGGCCCTGCGCAGCATGGCCACGGTGCGCCGATGGAACGACTCGGCCACCACGAGGAGGAACCGCTCCTCGGCGATACGCGTCACCGTGAGGTCGGTCTCCACTCCGCCGGCCTCGTTGAGCCACTGGGTGTAGACACACTGTCCGACCGGGACTGCGATGTTGTTGCCCGAGACGTGGTTGAGGATCCGCTCGGCGTCTGGGCCTTGCACGAGGATGTTGGACATCGCCGACATGTCGAAGAGGGCGACACCGTTGCGGACTGCCCGGTGCTCGGCGGCATGATGCTCGAACCAGTCCTGGCGGGCGTAGGTGAGTCTGGTCTCGATGTCGGCGTCGGTCGGCGCAAACCACGCGGCGAGTTCCCATCCTGCGGCCTCGCTGAAGTGCGCCCCCGCGGCCTCGAGGCGTTCGTGAATCGGGGATCGCCGCACGTTGCGCGCCGTTGTCGGGTGCGAGTGGGGCCACGACCCGGTCGAGTGCAGCCTGCCGAGCAGCTCGACGCTGCGTTCCGCCAGGTAGGAGCGGTTGGTCTGGAACGGATGGAGCCTGGCCGGGTCGAGATCCGTGACGTCGATCGGTGCGAGTCCGTCGACGATCCAGTTGGCGACGATCGATCCGGCGCCCCCACCGGTGAGGATCCCCAGGGAATTGAATCCTGCGGCGATGAAGAAGTTGCGCAGCTCAGGCGATTCGCCGATGAGGAAGCCGTTGTCCGGCGTGAAGCTCTCTGGGCCGGTGAACAGCTTGCGGATGCCGACGTTCTCGAGCGCCGGCAGGATGTCCATCGCCCGCTCGAGGAACGGCGCCAGCCGATCCCAGTTCGAGGGGATCTCCCCGAAGCTGAAGTCGTCCGGGACGTTGTCGAGCGACCACGGAGCAGAGACCGGTTCGAAGAGGCCGACCATGAGGCCCCCGACCTCTTCCCGGTAGTAGGCGAAGCGGTCGGGATCCTCGAAGATCGGCAGGTCGGGAGACACGCCCGCGAACGGCTCACTGATCAGGTAGGCGTGCTCGATCGCCTGGAGGGCCACCGAGACACCGGCCATGGCGCCGACCTGCTTGGCCCACATCCCGGCGCAGTTGACGACATACTCGGCCTCGATCGCACCCTGGGCCGTGACCACCCCGGTCACTCGATCGCCCTGTGTGGTGATCCCGACGACCGGAGTGTCTTCGAGGATGCGGACCCCTCCCATCCTGGCCCCCTTGGCCAGCGACATCGCGATGTTTGCCGGATCAGCCCTCCCTTCGTTGGCGGTGTAGAACCCGGCGACGACGTCGCGGGTGTCGATCTGTGGCCACAGATCGGCTACCTCGGCGGCGGAGACCTCTTCGCGCTCGATCCCCATCAGTCGCAGGAAATCCGCCTCCCGGCGGAGCTTGTGCGTCCGCTCCTTCGAGCTGGCGGTTTGCAGGTAGCCCACAGGACGGAAGCCGGTGGAGAGGCCGGTCTCCTCCTCGAGGACCTCGAAGAGGTCACGCGAGTATTTGGCCATCCAGGCGAGGGTTTGCGTGGTCATCCCGCCAGACACGACGAGACCAGCTGCGTGCCAGGTGGTCCCCGAGGTGAGCTTGTCGCGCTCGAGCAACACGACGTCGTTCCACCCGAGCTTGGCCAGGTGGTAGGCAACGCTGGCACCGATGACCCCGCCGCCGATGATCACCACCCGTGCCCTGTCGGGAACACCGGCGGTCGCTCGCGTGCCCGTGCCCGACTCGCTGCTCATGATCGGCTCCCTTCGATGGTCTTGATCGTTCGCTCCACCTTCAGCCCTTGGCGTCCTGCAGGGCGTCGCCGAAGGCCTCGAGCGTGAGCGCGACGTCCTCCGCGGAATGGGCCGCCGAGAGGAAGAACGGCTCGCGGGCATCGTCCACCGGGAGGGCCCCGCGTTCGATCATGCCCGCGATCACGTCCGCATAGAGGTCCGCGTCGTGGTTGGCGTAATCGCGATACTCCCGAGGCGGCTCCTCGGAGAGCGAGATCCCGAACATCGACCAGTGCCCCACCGCATGCCCGGGGACCCCCTCCTCGGCGAGGATTCCCTCGATCCCGGTCATCAGCGCAGTGCCCGATTTCTCCATCGCGGCATACGGCTCACCGGTTGCAAGGATGTCGATCGTGGCCTTGGCGGCCGCCACCCCGACGGCATTGCCGCTGTAGGTACCGGCCTGAAAGATGTCGCCTTCCGCCCAATCCTGGATGATCTCGTTGCGTCCGGCGATCGCGGCAACCGGGAAGCCGTTCCCCATCGACTTGGCGAATGTGCCGAGATCGGGGACAACTCCGAAGATCTCCTCAGCACCACCAAGTGCCATCCGGAATCCGGTCTTGACCTCATCGAAGAGCAAGACGGTTCCGTATTCATCGCAGATGCGACGGAGGCCTTCCAGAAAGCCGTCGCCGGGCATCACGCCGAAGAAATTGCCCAACATCGGTTCGACGATCATGGCTGCGATCCGGTCGCCTTCGTTGCGGAACAGCCGCTCCATGGCTTCGAGATCGTTGTAGGGCACGACGCGGACGAGCGACCTGATGGCGTCCGGCACGCCACGGGTCTCCTGCCACGGAACCGGGGATCGGCGATCGCCCAGTCGGTCGAGCGGCGCCCCGGCTGTCGAGAAGAGGACGTAGTCGTGGGCGCCGTGGTAGGCCCCCTCGAACTTGACGATGAGGTCGCGCCCGGTATGCGCCCGCGCCAGCCGAATGGCGTGCATGGTGGCCTCGGTGCCGGTGTTGGTGAACCGCAACGTATCCACCCACGAGACGGCATCGCGGACCGCTTCGGCGGCCTCGATCTCGCGGTCGGTGGTCATGGCGAAGGTCGTGCCGGACGCCGCGGCCTCGGCAACGGCCCGAGCTACGTCGGGATGTCCGTGGCCGAGGACGACCGGCCCGAATCCGAGGTGGTAATCGACGTACCGGTTGCCGTCCATGTCATATACGTGGGCGCCATCGCCGCGGGCGATGACCAGCGTGTCGTCGTCGCCCCAGTAGCGGAATCCCGAAGACACGCCGGAAACGAGGGCCGATCTCGCTCGCTCGAACCACTCGGCGGTGGTTGGTCCCTGGAGTCCCACGTGCCTACCTCAGAGCTCGGAAGGTCGGAGCATACGCGATGCGGCCTGGCGCTCAGCCACCGGCGACGTGGGCAGGCACACGGCGGCGACTCGGTGGCTGCTGCGCACGCTACTCCGCCGCCCTGGTCGGGGGAATGCCCCAGGCGTAGGTCTGCTTCGTCAGTCTCAGGTAGGTGTGAGCCTCCACCGACGACACCCCGTCGAGTGCTCGCAGGTCGCTCAGCACCATCAGCAGGTGGTCGTTGTCGGCACACAGCACCTCGACCAGCAGATCGAACCGACCTGCGGTCATCACCACGTAGACGGCGTACTCCCTGGCCCCGATCTCGTCGCTGAGCGCCTCGATATCGCCGTCGACGGTCAGCCCGATCATGGCCTGGACCGTGAATCCGATGCGGAGCGGGTCGGTGATGGCCACGACTTCGAGGACGCTCGATTCCAGCAGCCGATTGACCCGGAGTCGGATCGCGGCCTGACTCAGGTCGATTCCGGTGGCCAGCTCTGCGAAGTTGGCGCGCCCGTTGACCTGAAGCGCAGCGATGATCTGGAGGTCCTTCTCATCGAGATCTCGTCCCGGTGCGATCCTGGCGTTGGGTTGGTGTCCCGTGAGGTGGTCCTTCGCCATGTCCAGCCCCTCTGCTCTCCCTCGATCCTAGGGCGCGCCCTTACCGATTCGGCATCCACAATGCGGATCCACTTGCAAATGGCTCGAATCTGATGCTATCAATAGCATAATCTGAAAGCGCCCGCCGCTGTGACGAGCGATAGGACAACGGATGCCAACCAGGGTCAGCCCAGATCGTGTGGCGGACCTGACGAAGTCGATGGAGGAGTTGCTTCGCCTCCGCACGCGCAGGTCGGGCGAGTTCGTCGAGCAGGCCAAACAGGTGCTTCCCGGTGGAGTGGCCTCATCATTCCAGGAGCACCCACCCCACCCGATCTACATCGTCGAGGGCCACGGGTCGACCGTCGTAGACCTCGATGGCAACGAGTACAGCGATTTTCACAACGGATTCGGGGTTATGGCCGTTGGCCATGCCCATCCGGTGGTTGCAGCAGCAATCGCCGATACCGCCGTCAAGGGAACTCACTTTGCGGCGCCCAACGCCAGCGCGGTGCGCGTGGCCCGCGAGCTGTCTCGACGCTTCCGGCTCCCCAAGGTCCGATTCTCCAACTCAGGGACCGAAGCGACGCTGGATGCGATCCGCCTGGCCAGAGCGTTCACCGGCAAAGAGGCACTGATCAAGATCGAGGGCTCGTATCACGGTCACCATGACGCCGTCATGGTCTCGGTGCACCCCGACCCTTCTCAGATCGGACCACGGGCCCATCCGGTGTCGGTACCGCAGTCCGCCGGGATACCCCAGGCGCTGATCGACCTGACCGTTGTCGTGCCGTTCAATGATCCGAAGGCACTCGACGACGTCCTCTCGGCCAACGATGACATCGGCACCATGATCATCGAACCGATCATGTTGAACATCGGAGTGATTCCCCCCAACGACGGCTATTTGGAGGCGGTCCGCGAGATCACCAGGACACACGGCGTGGTGTTGATCTTCGACGAGGTCAAGACCGGGGCCACGATCGCCGCTGGTGGCGCCGTCGAGAAGTACGGGGTCGTCCCCGACCTCGTGGCTTTGGCCAAGGCGACCGGCGGAGGCACCCCGATCGGATCGATCCTCGGCACCGATGAGATCATGGCTCAGATCGACGACGGGACGGTGGCTCAGATGGGGACCTTCAACGGGAACCCGCTCACCATGGCCGCGGCCGAGGCGACGCTGACCGGCGTGCTCGACGGGGACGCCTATCGCCGACTGGACGACGTTGGCCGGCGAATTCTCGACGGGTGCCAGGACGTATGCGACCGCTATGGCCTGCCGGCCTATGCCGTTGGGGTCGCCTCCAAAGGGTGCGTGATGTTCTCCGACGAGCGAGTCGTCGACTACCGCTCCTATGCAGAGCACTTCGACGACCGCCTCAACTACCTCGGCTGGCTCTACCACATGGTCAACGGCGTCTACATGACTCCAGGCGCCGACGAGCAGTGGACACTTTCCGTGATGCACGGCAACGACGAGATCGACCACTTCGTCGCGGTCTTCGAGCAGTTCGCCGCCGACGTGACGGGGGTGGGCCGATCATGATCCTGGTGACGTTTCCGGAAATGAGGACGTACATTGTCGGCTCAGACACGTGTTGACGGAACTCTCGAGGGCTCACATGGGACCGCCCAACTGCTTCGGACCTCCCTGCCTGCGAACGTGGGTGAGCAGGCTCGTGACGATCCGGCGCACGCCACTCAGCGGTGGCAATACCGGATGATGGACGGACCTGCTGCGGTTGGCCTGCACGGGGTGACCAAACGCTTTGGTGAGGACGTCGTCGCGGTGGACGACATGGAGCTCGAGATCCGCGACGGCGAGTTCTTCTCCCTCCTGGGTCCTTCCGGATGCGGCAAGACGACCACGCTGCGGATGATCGCCGGCCTCGAGTTCCCGACAGACGGGAGCGTCCGGATCTTCGGTGATGAGATGGGGATCAGGCCGCCGAACAAGCGGCCGGTCAACACCGTCTTCCAGTCCTACGCCCTGTTCCCGCACATGAACGTCGAAGACAACGTCGGGTTCGGGCTGCGCATGCAGAAGGTCGACAAGGCGGAGATGCAGCGCAAGGTCGGCGAGGCTATCGACCTCGTTCGGCTGCAGGGGATGGAGAAGCGCAGGCCGAATGCGCTCTCCGGCGGCCAGCAGCAGCGGGTCGCCCTGGCTCGGGCTTTGGTGAATCGGCCGAAGGTGCTCCTCCTCGACGAGCCGCTTGGAGCGCTCGACCTCAAGCTTCGCCAGACCATGCAGCTCGAACTGAAGGACATTCAGAACGAGGTCGGCATCACCTTCGTCTACGTGACGCACGATCAGGAAGAGGCGTTGACGATGTCCGATCGGATCGGGGTCATGAACGAGGGCAAGCTGATCCAGGTCGGGCCCTCCGAAGAGATCTACGAGGCGCCGTTGAACCTCTTCGTGGCGAGCTTCGTGGGCGAGATGAGCTTCCTGCCTGGAGAGATTGCCGAACCAGGGGCGGTTCGCCTCAGCGGAGGCGAGGTCGTCAGGGCGAAGACCACGTCAGCGCCGGGGACGAGCGTCACGCTCACCTTGCGACCGGAGGTGGTCCATATCTTCGGCGATCATTCGGAGGTGCCTGCGGGACGCAACTCGGTTGCGGGCTCCATCGCCAGACGGATCTTCCAGGGAGGTTCCATCTTCTACGAGGTGGACATCGGAGCCTCTGGTTCCTTCGAGGTACACGCCGAGAACCTGCCGAGCATGCGACGGTGGAAGGTGGGGGACGACGTGGTCGTCGACTTCCACCCCGAAGCTGCGATTGCGTTCGCCGAATGACCCTGCTCGACGAGCGCGAGAAAGCGCAGACCGAAGCGGTCAACCCCAGGCTGGAGCGCAAGGCGCGCCGCAGGGAGTCGTGGCGCGGCTTCTTCCATGCCGCCCCGGCCTTTGTGTACCTGACGTTCTTCTTCACCCTGCCGCTGCTGGTCGTGTTCGTGTTCTCCTTCGCCAGCAGAAGCAACACAGGAAAGCCACAGCTCGAGGGATGGAACCTCGACTCGTGGACCAGGATTGCCGATCCGCTCGTGCGGACGATCGCCGTGCGATCCCTCACGATGGCGATCGCCAACACCGTGCTCTGTCTGCTCATCGCCTACCCGTTTGCCTACTGGATCGCCACCAGAGCCAGGCAGAGCACGCGCACGCTGCTGCTGATCGCCGTGCTCGTCCCCTTCTGGTCCAACTTCCTCGTCCGCACCTACGCGTGGCGCATGCTGCTCGACTCCGACGGGTACATCACCCAGCTCGGGGAGCTCACCGGGCTGTGGGGGCGGATGTTGTTCACCGCGCCCGCGGTGTTCATCGGCTTGGTGTATGGGTACCTGCCGTTCATGGTGCTCCCCCTCTACGCCGCGCTCGAGCGCATGGATTGGAGCCTGGTCGAGGCCGGACGGGATCTCTATGCCTCAGGCGCCAAGGCGTTCCAGAAGATCACGCTGCCGCTATCGAAACCGGGGATCATCGCCGGATCGATTCTGGTGTTCATTCCCAGCCTCGGTGCCTACGTGACCCCCGACATCCTGGGTGGGGCCAAGACAAACCTGCTTGGCAATCTCATCGTCACCCAGTTTCAGGCAGCGAGGAACTGGCCGTTCGGATCCGCCCTCTCCGGGGCAATCATGATCATCATGCTGGTGGCGACCCTCGTGTACTTCCGAACCGGGGGGAGGACCGTATGACCACCCTGCATCGAGGCGCGGCGGCACGCCCGGCGGTAGACCGTTCCCTGGCCACCTTCGGCTGGTTGGTGTTCGCCTTCCTCTACTTGCCCATCGTGTTGGTGGTCGCGTTCTCCTTCTCCCGGTCCGAGAGTGTGGGGAGATGGGGCGGGTTCTCTCTTCGCTGGTATGAGCAGATGCTCGGCAACGACCAGCTGTTGAACGCTCTGTGGAACTCCGTCGTGGTTGCGTTGATCTCGACGTTGGTCGCCACCGTGCTCGGCACAGCAGCCGCACTCTCCCTGGATCGCTACCGGCGATGGGTTGGCCGCGGCGCATTCGACGGATTGCTGTACCTGCCGATCATCATCCCCGACGTGACGATGGCCGTCATGCTCCTGTTGTGGTTCACCCAGACCGGTGTAGTGGCGCTCGGGCGCGGTTCAATCACGCTGGCACACATCGCCTTCAACATCTCGTTTGTCGCCATCGTCGTCCGAGCCAGGCTGGCCCACATGGATCCGGCCATGGAGGACGCTGCTGCCGACCTGTACGCCAATCGATGGCAGAGGTTCCGCCGCGTGACGCTGCCGTTGATCATGCCCGGCGTCCTCGGTGGCGCCCTCCTGGCCCTGACGCTCTCGCTCGACGATGTCGTGATCACCAGCTTTGTCCAGGGCCCGGGATCGACCACCCTGCCGGTCTACGTGTTCGGGCTCATCAGGCGTACGGTCACTCCAGTGATCAACGCAGTGTCGACGGTGATGATCGTGGTCTCGATGGTGTTGGTGCTGACTTCGCTGGTCTTCCAGCGAAGATCGGAGAAGAGCAAATGAAGAAGGAGGAAGGAAGATGAAACGCCTATTTGTGCTGCTGGCCGTCCTTGCATTGGTGGCGGCCGCATGCGGTAGCGATGCGGACGACACCACAACGACGGCCGCGGCTGGAGGCGATACGACCCAGCCGACCGAGGCTCCCGTCGAGGGAATCCAGGCCGCGGCTAACGCCTGTGCGGAAGGGGCCACCGACGGGCCCCTCAACCTGTACAACTGGACCGACTACATCCCGACGGGCGCGTTGGCCGAGGATTTTGAGGTCGACGACCTCGTGGCGAAGTTCGAGGAAGAGCATGGCGAGAATGTCACGCTCACGTTCTTCAACTCCAACGAGGACATGCTCGCCCAGATCGATGCCGGCGCCTCCTACGACGTGGTCGTGCCCTCGGACTACATGGTGGTCACGATGATCGACGCCGACCTACTGGTCGAGCTCAACCGGGATGCGGTCCCGAACCTGGATGCGAACATCGCTCCGCTGTTCCAGGACCCGGCGTATGACGCGGGGAACCGGTTCTCTGCTCCCTATCAGTGGGGAACCACCGGCATCGGCTATCTGTACGGATCGATCGACGACTCGGAAGGCGTGTCATGGGCTGTGCTCTTCGATCCAGAGATGGCCACACCGAACGCGGGGTACATCTCGCTGCTCAACGACACCAGGGAGACGCTGGGATCGGCCCTGAAGTATCTGGGCTACTCGTTGAACACGACCAACCCTGACGAGGTCGACGAAGCTGCGCAATTGATCGCGGACGCCAGGGAACACATCGCCGCCTTCAACTCGTCCTCGTATTGGACGCTGCTTTCGAGCGGCGAGTTCAACCTGTCACAAGGCTGGAACGGCGACTTCCTGGCCGAGTACGACCGGATCTCGGAGTACGACGACGACGGGAACCTCACGTACGACGCCTACGAGGACTTCGGTTATGCCATTCCGGTCGAAGGCTCTGCGGCCTGGGTCGACACGATGGCGATCCCGACGACGGCCGAGCATCCGTGCACGGCGCACACGTTCATCAACTTCATGCTCGATGCGGAGAATGGCGGCACGTTGACCAACTTCAACTACTACGCCAGTCCGAACGAAGCTGCGGAGGAGTACATCTACGAGGAGATCCTCGAGTGGGACGCCATCTATCCGCCACCGGAGACCATGGCGATCCTGGAGTTCTTCGAGGACCTCGGTGACTTCAACAACTACTACGCCGATGCGTTCACGGCGGCGAAGGGCTGATGGAGGCCAATCTCAGCTTTGGGAGCTGAGATCGAGCGATTGAGGACCGGCCCCCCTTGGGGCCGGTCCTCTGGGTGGCAGGCTGACGGCTGTCTTCGCCGAGCCGACCTCACCATTCCCGGCCTCGGGTCCGAACGAGTAGCGTCCGCTCGAGAGTGGGAGGTACCGCATGACACTGATGCGAGCCCAGGAACGTCCCGGAGTGGTGACGTTCGTCGGAATCGTCTTGTACATCTCGGCGGCGATCTCGGCGGTATCGGCCATCGTGGTCTTCATCGATCGCAATGACGCCGTGTATCAGGCAACGACCGGGCGAACGTCGACCGAACTGATCCTCACTGCGATCGTCGAAGGGATCATCGCCATCCTCCTGGTGTTCGTCGCATCGGGAGTGCTGACTGGGATGCGGGGGGCTCGGCTATTGGTCGCCCTTGTGTACGGCATCCGCATGGTGGTCGCGGCCTACTGGATGCTCAGCTATCAAGGCGGCGGTTTCGGCGACGGCGGGATCCTGACGATCGGCATCGGCATCTTCGTGCTCTGGGCCCTCTACGGGCACGCCGAATCGGCCCGTTACTTCGCGGGAAGGATGGCCAAACCCTGATCCATCGGACTGGACCGGTCCACAGTCGCCATGGAGAGGAAGGAAGTGGTGGAACTGGACGGCAACCACGCCGCCTGGCTCGAGAACCTGTTTGCGTCGCAGGCGTTCATGGGGCTCCTCGGCGTCGAGGTGGTTTCGTTCTCGTCAGGCCGCTGTGAGCTCTCTCTGGAGCATCGGCCAGATCTGGATCAGCACTCGGGGGTGATCCACGCCGGTGCGATCGCCGCGCTGGCCGACAACGCGGCAGGTGGCGCCGCCTCGACGCTGTTGCCCGTGGGGAGCACGGCGATCACGACCGAGTTCAAGATCAACTTCGTTGCCCCTGCGCGGGGAGAACGGATCATCGCCCGTGCCGAGGTCGTTCACGCCGGCGACACGCTCACGGTGAGCGAGTCACGGGTCTACGCAGCCACCGGCGACGAGGAGCGGTTGTGCGCCGTCGCCCTCGTCACACTCTGGCCGGTCCGCATGGACGGCCCCACCTCGGCATCGTCGTGACCGGGACGGACCGCGGGGAACATCATCCCGGCTACTGGCCGTCGCCATGGCCGGTCGAGTGTGGGGGCAACCGGAGACAGAAAGCCGCACCAGGGCGCCTCGACGCCGCATCCGGTTCGGCTCGGGTGATCACGCGGCGCAACGGTCGCTGGAACGTCATGGTGATCGCACGCGACCCGGGGGAGTGGTACCTCGGAGGCACCATGGCGGCCTTCACCGGACCGGCACCGTTCGGCTGGGTCGAGCGCATCGATCCCGACACGTTGGAGACGCTGGCCGCGTCTCCCGAGCTGCCATGCGGCGACCACGTGTGGTGCGGGGCGATCCTGGCGCACGCCAACGGCTCGATCCTCTCCGTCAACGGTTCCTACCTCCATCGGCTCGACGCCGCTGATCTGTCAATCATCGCGGAACGCCGACTCCCCGTGGACCACAGCCACAACGGCCTGTTGGCGTTGTCAGACGGCACGCTGGTCACCAAGGACCTCCGCCTCGCACGCCAGGGAGGCACCACCATCTCACGCCTCGATCCGGAAACTCTGGGCCTCGTCGGGCCTCCGCTCGAGTTGCCAGAGGGGTCGATGGGCCGCATCGCCGCTGACCGCACATCGGACGGCGAAGAGTACCTCTACGTCCCGGGCGCCGAGCATGTCTGGCGGCTCCGCACGGAAGGCGCCGAACTCGTCATCGATGATTGGCAGCCGCGCTACCGGACTCCCGATGGACCGTTCGGGTTGGCGTGGGACGCGTGCCTGTCGGACGGTGCCTGCTGGATCATGGATTGTGGGGACATCGACTCGGTGCGCCGAATTCACGGCGTTCACCCCAACGGCCGGTTCGCTTCCCCGCCAGGCCGCGAGCTGTCGTGGCGCCTGCCTGCGCCGTGGACCGGGGCGCAGCGACTGCTCCGGGTCAGCCTCGACGACCCACACGACGTGCGTGCGATCGAACCCTTCGGCACGCCAGGCGGAGGGATCATCGCCCCTCCCGTCCACGTCCCTGAGCACGACATCGCGATCGCGTGGGACTCGGTGAACGGCGGCCTCGCCGGCATCGACACCAGCGGCGGCGGTCTCTCCGTCGCTTGGCGAATTGGAGCCCGGCCCAGCATGCAACCGATCGTGTTCCCCGAGTCGGGTGAACTCGTGATCAACGACTTCACGCCGGACGGCACGGACGACCTGATCGTCGTCGACATCGCCTCTGGTGCTCTCCTCGACCGCGTGGCCACGGGTGCGCTCATCGCCAACGGGATGTTCCTCACCGCCGGAGGGCGGCGCGACGTCTTCTACTGCACGACGACCACAGTCGCCACCGTGCGCTGGGCCTGACGGCGTGTCTCATTACCGACAGTCGGCGCGCAGGTGACCGACCTCATGCGTTGCCGCCTCCATGCGCCTCAGAGGGCTGATCCTGGTGGCTGCGCTCGGACTGGTTGCGGCTGCCTGCAGCGGCGGCAGTTCGATCGCAGAGGAAACTGCCGGGTCGTCGACGACCACGCAGCCGTCGAGCTCCGGTACCTCCGACGGGACGAGCACTTCTCCTGGAATGGTGGAAGGAGACCTGACCTTCAGCGTGGCCGATGGGTACACCGCTCGGTGGATCGCTGAGGGAATCAAGCCTGATCTCGCCCTGGCTGCAGACGGCGCGCCCGGTATTGCCTACCTGGTCGAAGACCTGGCGGGACACATTGCGTACAGCGATGTGGGATCAGGCTGGTCAAGCGAGCACCTGATCGACGGCTACTTCTACGGGCCGATCGGACTTGCCTACGGCAGCGACGGGGAACCGCGGGTGGCCTATCACGACCACCAGGACGTTTCGTTCGACGAGGAGAAGGGCGACCTGACGGTTGCGGTCCGCGGCGACGGGCAATGGACGATCGAGGCCATTCCCGATGTGGGCCACGACGGGTGGGACAGCACGATCGCCATCGGTGCCGACGGCGTCGTGCGGGCGGCAGGCATCGATCCGCAGCAGTTCGGCCGCACCGAGGGCGTCGAGTACTTCGAACTCACTGGAGCCGGTTGGCAGGTCACCGAGATCGGCTCCGGTCCTGTCGCCTACGAGTTCAACGTGTCGCTTGCCGTCGACCCTGAGGGCGATCCGGCGCTCACCTACTACGACAGCACCGCCGGGGAGCTGCGCTACGCCGCTCGCAGCGACGGCACGTGGAGCATCGAGACCGTCGATGCCGATGGCGACGTCGGGCGCTACTCCTCTCTGGCATTCGACGCTTCCGGAGCGCCGCACATCAGCTACCTCCGGCTCGATGGCGCCACGACGGGAACCGTCCGCTACGCCACGCGCGATGGAGATCGTTGGACGACGAGCGACGTGGACACGCTGTTCGCGTTGCGCACCGGCTTCACCGGGGCCCGCAGGGTGACCGCCATCGCCATCGACAGCGACCAGCAGCCCCACGTCGTCTACTCGGACGAATCGGTCGTGAAGCGTGCCGTCCCCGATGGGCAGGCCTGGCAGACGTCGTCCATCGTCACGGCAGGGGAGCGTCCGCTCGGTCAGTTGGTGAGTTTCGCTCTCGACTCGAACGACGTCCTCCACCTGGCGGTCTTCGAGGTCACGTTGGAGAACCCACTCCAGGGCGTCGTTGGCTACCTCACCGCCAGCTGACCCCATCGCCCCCTGCAGCCCGAGGAGCCGAGCGCGCTGGCTTCTGAGCAGGTCGGGCATCCTGCTTCGTCACCCGTCGGGAGAGGAGTTGGTAGGGTGGCTCGCTACGAAGCGCTCATCTAGAGCGGTGGAGGGACAGGCCCTGTGAAGCCGCGGCAACCGACGTAGGTACGGTGCCAATGCCTGATCGATGGGACGCCAAAGGCGGTCATCCGCCCGAGGCGCTCAGCTGAGCGCTCGGCGAGAGGAGACCGCGGTGTCAGGTGAGACCTTCTTGGATGCCACAGCAAGGCGCGTCGTCATCTTCGACGGCGGCACTGGCACGACTCTGCAGCGCGCCGGCCTGACCGTTGCCGACTTTGGTGGACCCGACCTCGACGGGTGCAACGAGCTGCTCAACGAAACCCGGCCGGATGTCGTCGCAGACCTCCACCGCTCATTCCTCGACGTTGGGGCCGATGTCGTCGAGACGAACACGTTCGGTTCGTTCGCTGTGCCGTTGGCCGAGTACGGCCTCGAGGATCGCTCCTACGACCTTTCGGCTGCCGGTGCGGCGATCGCCCGATCGGTTGTCGACGACTTCACTGCCGCAGACGGGAGACCGCGGTGGGTCGCCGGATCGATGGGACCAGGAACGAAGTTCCCAACGCTGGGTCAGATCTCGTACCGGGAGCTGCGCGACGCATACGAGATCCAAGCACGGGGACTCCTCGACGGTGGCGCCGATCTCCTGATCGTGGAGACGCAGTTCGACCTGCTCGGCGCCAAGGCCGCGATCAACGGAGCGCGCCGCGCGATGGCCGGCCACCCCGTCCCTCTTCAGGTGCAGGTGACGATCGAACTCACCGGCCGGATGCTTCCCGGCACCGAAATCGGCGCTGCGCTGAACGCGCTCATCGGACTTCGACCCGACGTGATCGGGCTCAACTGTGCCACCGGCCCGGTCGAGATGTACGAACCCCTTCGGTACCTGACCCGGCACTCGCCCGTTCCGGTATCGGCCATCCCCAACGCCGGCTTGCCTGCAGTCGTTGCCGGCGAGATGGTGTACGACCTCGGAGCGCAGGAGCTCGCAGAGCATCACAGTCGCTTCATCACCGAGTTGGGCGTCGGCATCGTCGGTGGATGCTGCGGCACCGTGCCCGAGCACATCGCCGCAGTCGTGGAACGGTGCGCTGGCCTCACTCCAGGCCTCCATGATGCTTCCCCCATCCCCGGAGCCTCCTCCATCTTCAGCCCGGTGTCCTTCGACCAGGACACGTCCTTCCTCATTATCGGTGAGCGCACCAACGCCAACGGGTCGCGTGCCTTTCGCGAGGCCATGCTCAGCGGTGATATCGACACCTGTGTCGCCATCGGCACGGAGCAGGTCAAAGAGTCGGCACACCTCGTCGATCTGTGCGTCGACTATGTCGGCCGCGACGGTGTTGCCGACATGAAGGAGCTCGCGTCGCGGTTTGCGGTCGAGGTCACGGCTCCTCTCGTTCTCGACTCCACCCAACCGGAGGTGATGGAGGCCGGGCTCGAGCACCTCGGAGGCCGGTCCGTCCTCAACTCGGCCAATCTGGAGGACGGTGACGGCGAAGGGTCGCGAGTAGATCGTGTGCTGCGCCTCGCCCGCGAGCACGGCTCCGCCGTCATCTGTCTCCTCATCGACGAGGAAGGCCAGGCGCGAACCGCGGATTGGAAGGTCGCCGTCGCCCATCGCCTCCACGACCTCGCAGTCAACGAGTACGGCCTCGACCCCAGCGACCTGATCTTCGATCCGCTCACGTTCCCGCTCAGTACTGGCGACGACAGCCTGCGTCGCGATGCCATCGAAACGATCGAAGCACTGCGCCGAATCAAGGTCGAACTGCCGGAATCGCGCACGGTGCTCGGCGTCTCGAATGTGTCGTTCGGTCTCAAGCCGGCGGCACGGCGCGTCCTCAACTCGGTGTTCCTCCATGAGTGTGTGGAGAGCGGCCTCGACGCCGCCATCGTGCAAGCCGCGAGGATTGTTCCGCTCAACCGGATCGAAGCCGAGCATCTCGAGATCTGCCGCGACCTGATCTGGGACAAGCGGCGCGAGGGCTACGACCCGCTCGAAGCGTTGCTCGAAGCCTTCGCCGACGTGGAGAGTGAGGTGGACGAGGTTGACGATCGCAGCGAGTGGCCGGTGGAGCTGCGCTTGGAGCGCCGAATCGTCGACGGCGATCGC
>Ga0255047_10000720_pt1 | contig 26626 bp, 27 predicted proteins | sample JV7_2_1_MG_FD_183640 | JGI IMG/M metagenome (GOLD analysis project Ga0255047, IMG submission 183640) | Seawater microbial communities from Jervis Inlet, British Columbia, Canada - JV7_2_1 | ecosystem: Environmental > Aquatic > Marine > Inlet | place: Canada: British Columbia | collected 2016-10-06
TGATGCGAAAGTACAGGCTCTATTTAGAGACTTAATGAATGGTGAAGGAAACGAAAGATATGCTGAATTCTTAGCACAGGGAATATCTGTTAATGCCCCCCACATGGTTAATAAGGCAGTTAGTCAGCTAATGTCTAAGATAACTAGAATGACAATTGCTCAGAGATTCCCTGGAGAGAAACTTACGCTTCAGTCTGCTTACGGAATTAAACAGAATATTGATCCTAAGAGTTATGAAAACTATAAGGATGCAGTAGAAAAAGGAGAAGAACTTAAGTACTTTGTTAATGAAGAAGGACATCTTGAAGCTGAGACAATAATGGCTAAGGGAATACTTCCTGCATCTGTAGAAGCTGAGATTCTGAAGAAACTCGAGAATGGAGAGAAGGTATATATGATGCCTGATATGATGGGATTCCGTATTCCTTCTACAGAAATACATTCAGCGGTAGCCTTAAGGATCGTAGGATTCTATGACTCTAGGGGGACTGCAATGGTTATTGCACCTAAGGAACTTGTAGCATTACATGGATCAGATTTTGATGTTGATTCACTCTTCGTTATTGTTAGAAATCACTTAAGTAAAGCTGAGAAGGCTTTATTCAAGAATCTATTTCCACCGACAAAGGTAGGAGAAGAACTAACTGAAGCAGAAGAGTTGTCGGGTATCCCTAAGGAATTTGAAAAAGATACTCCTATAGGTTACAAGAAAAACGAAAAAGGAGAATTTATCATTGACGTTAAGGGATTTGGAGAAACTTTGAATAAACTTGCGGCTACTCTTACGGATCCTAAGGATCTTAAGACCTTAGATTCTCTAAGAGATAAGTTCGATATGAACATAATTCTAGAAGCTTTCTTAAGTACCATCACTGACAGTAGGAATAGAAAACGTATGATTAATCCTATCTCAATGGCACTCTTTTCAGGAGAAGAATTGGATGAAAAAACTACTAGTGGATTCTTAAAGGGAAGTGTTTTTGATACTCTCTCGGATCTTCAAGTAGAGAAGGTTCAAGCTGCGTATGACGAAGGACTTTTGGTTGACACTGAAGGTAATCCTATTAGTGAAGATGAACTAGACTTTCTTATACAAAAAGCTAGAGACTTGCGTGAGAATGTGGATCTTTCAAATTTCCAAGGTAACTACGCGGTATTCAAGTCTAATATGGACGGTAGAAGTTTGACTGGTATTTTTGCTAACATTGTAAAGGCTCTATCATATATGGTAGGGACTGGACATGCTATGTCATCAGACTCCAAGTCTTCGGAATACAGTAGAAGACTCTTGCAGGAACAGACAAAACTTAAGAGTCTGAAGGAAGAACTTAAGCTCACTAGAGAAAATATGCTAGCGAGTACTGGGGCTGGACCATTGAAGATACTCCATGCAAGAATCGCAAGATTGGAAAAAAATATTGCTTCTTCTGAATCTGAAATCAAGACTCTTAATGAAGAAATAGAGAAGAACAACGAAGGTAAGTCTAAGACATTTGCTCCATACCTTACTCAATCCGAGGGAGGAAGAGACAAGTCACTTAAGATAAATGGAAAAGTACTTAATAGACTCGTCGAGAGAATAGATGATATTCTTTCTCCTGGCAACAAGGTTCCTATTTGGGATGTCTTTGATGCATTAATTAATGCAGCAATTGATAACGTAAAGGAACAGATTCTTCCAATAATTAATGCAAATAACTTAACAGCTAATCCTATTTCTGCAATGTTAGCACTAGGAGTTAGTCCTACAACTATTTCATTAATAACTACTCAGTCCACGATCAAGGCTTTAGATCCATTCGGTTCAAGAGACTTACAGGTAGCTACTCTTCGTAAGAATTTATTAGACTTAGCTAAGACCATGATGGGACCTGCTATTTCAAAGATGAAACCAGAAGAGTTTTCAGACTTTATTGAAGAAGAATTAGCAAAGATTGAAGTAAATGATGAACTTCTAAGAAAACTTCAGATTAATGGAAACTTAGATACTCGTTACTTAGGTACTACTGACTCTGCGATGGTTTATGCAAACGTTATGGAAGAATATAGTGTAGCAGATATTATTTTAGAGCATGTTGCAGTTCTTAATGAATTTGAGAAGGCGATGCAAATTGGAGAAGATATTTCTACAATGAGTTCTCAGCTTAAGATACTTAAGAGTAATCCTTCTAATAAAGGAGACATAAATGCTCTTAATGAAAAATGGGATAATTTTGCAGAAGAACAAGAGGATGGAACTTTGTCAATTAATCCTAGCTTTAGTTTCAATATTCCTAACTTCTTCGCTATTAATCCACATATCAAAGTTGCCTTAGAAGTATTTAAAAAGGCCAAGGCTTTGGTAGAGAGATTGTTCTTAAAGCATAATCCGAAAATAGAAGAACTCGTTGAATCAGTATGGTCTAGAGCAAAAATAGGACTTGATTATAATAAATACGAGAACTTTGAGATGCTTAAGAATGAATTCGTGAGATACGTTTTCTCTGGAATTCCTATGATGAAATCAGTTAATGAGCCTAAGAGATACTTAGGTGCTAAGAAAGTAAGAGTAGGTTCTGCAGGATGGTCAACTGAGTTTGCAGCGAAAGCAAAACTACTTCAAGACTATTTCCGCAAAAACAATATTTCTAATGCTTTCATAGAAAATCTAGTATTCAAGCAGCTTAGATATGGAGACAAAACAATTGACTTTACTGCTGGAAGTGGCTTAAGATACGAGGATACTTTGATATTCCAAGAAGCATTTGAAGCTCTTAAGGAATTCAGAGTAGAAAAAGGAGTAGTTACTCCTAATACTACTAGTGAAGAATTTAGTGAACTTCAGCATGACTTCGTTAAGTATGCAATAAATAACTTTGGAATGCAGTTCGGCTCAATGAATTACTCATTAGCTCTACCTGCCCCTATTATTAAGCCTTACATTGAAGAGATGGAGGCTGAATTTAAGAAACTTCTCAAGAACCAAGATGCTTTGGATGTAGCTACTGATTTGTTTACACATCAGGCAGCACTTAATCACGGATTTAATCTTCCTACAGTCAAGGGACTACCTGTTAAGCAAAAGACTCCTGTCTCTGGAAAAGAAATGACATCTTCATATGATGCTGATCTGAATATCTACTATAGTCTTAAGTTCAAGACTGAAGATATTCGTAATAAGTCAGACTATATTATTTATGGAGGTACAGTTTATATGCAAATTGCAGAAGGAGAAGATCATACTTATTTCCAAAAGATTGGAAAACCGAATGATCGTACTTTTTATATTCCTAATGATAATTTCAAAAAACCTTATTCAGTTAGTCACGCTTTTAATCCTCATATTATTCACAAACCAGTAGAGACTTGGGGAGGAACTTCTTTGAAACTATCTGAGACATACGGAGATCTTGCAGAAGGGACCGTTATTGCAACTAGTCTTCTTACAGATGTAGGCAGGTATGAAATAAGATATGTGAAGATTAAACAGAAAACTAAAGAATTTACTAAGAATCCAGCATATGATTTCTTAGAAGCTACCTATTCAGTTGAGGCAGCTACGAAAGAAGATGTAGAACAAGTAGGTGCAGTTGCGCCTTTGGGGCCAATAAAGGTAACTAAGAAATTCTCAGGTGCAGGACTTAACTTTAAGGGATCAGGAATCATTTATAATAAGACAGGTAAGAAACCTCTCAGAGAAGTTATGGATGAGATTGAATCAAACGGAAGTGAAGGTGCTAAGCAGATGCTTGGATTCCTTAGGGATCAGTTTGGAGATATGTTAGATGAAGTACAAGTTAAGTTCTATAGTAGTGGAAATAGAGGAAAGTTAGGATTCTGGAGACCTTCAGACCCTAAGACTATTCATGTTAAGATTAGAAGTGGAAAAGTATCCGATAGCACTGAGAGTGTTGAAGGTACTATTGTACATGAGCTAATGCATGCTCTTACGGCACAAACTCTTGATAAACATCCTTCACAGCTAACTCCTCAACAGAGAGCAGCTAAGGCCAATTTACAGGCTCTTTATAATGCTACAATGAAGCAGATGCGTAGAGAGAAGTTACCTAAGAGTTATTTCTACGGGATGAAAAACTTACATGAGTTTGTTGCTGAAGCATTTTCAGATCCAGAATTCCAGAAGTATCTTGATGGTATCAAAGTTGATCATAAGACTAGCTTATTAGACAAGTTCCTTAGTTACATTAAAGAATTCCTAGGAATAGGAAGTCCTAATTCAGTACTTGCACAGACACTTGAGACTTCAATCTTATTGTTCGCAAAACCTGAGAAGTATTCAGGAAGTGGTAGAAGTGCTACTCTTTATAAGGAAGACTCACATGAACTTAGTCCTGAATCTAAAAAACTTCTTCAAGAAAAAACAAACTTGCAAGTAGACATTCTACCTTCAGGACTTGAAGGAAACTTTTATACTAATATCTTAAGTGGAAAGATTCTTCAACGTGTATCTGATACCTTTAAGGGATTCCTTAGTAACTTTACTAGTTACAAGAATGATGGAAGACCTGTAGAAGAACAAGACGCAGATCGTATCTGGGCTGAAGTAGGAGCAGAAGTTAAGAAACCAGTCGATGGAGGAAAACTTTATTTAAATAAAGCAGAATACATTGAATGGAGACAGGAGATGTTAGAAAAAGGAAGACTTAAGGGTAATGTTATTCATAAGTACATAGAACTTCTTACTCATAATCTTTTTTCTCAGAAAACTAAAGAAGAGCTTCAGACAGAACTTAATGAGAACATAAAGGCTACAGGTACTCTTTATCCAGAGAGAGCTTATGGTTGGGTACAAAGTGTTCTTCCTACTCTCTTAGAAGATATGGGAATTAATACTATGAAGAAAGATGTTGCAGAAGGAGACAAAGATATTATTCTTTCTGAAATATCCGTTGGAAGTGATTTACTAGGATACGCAGGTACAGCAGATATGCTTGTTCAACATCCTGACGGTACTTATTCTATAGTGGATTGGAAAACTTCTAAGTCCTTGAATAAAGAATTTGAAGACCGACTAATGAAGTTCGGTAGTCAGAGAAACTTTATCTTTGATAATCCAGATAATAGATACAAACTTCAAGTAGCATTCTATGCATTTATGATGAAAGTAGAGAATCCTACGATGAACTTTAAGAACTTAACATTAGCTTGGATTCCTAACAAATACGAAGCTCTTGCATTCAATCCTAATCAAAGAATTGATATGTCTTCATATATGCCTCTCATTGAGTCATACTTTAAGCAAGAAGGCATGCAGGAAGAAATAAGAAAGAAATCTCCTAATGCATTCAACTTGAAGTCTTATAATACAGGAAAGAGTACCTTAGAGTCTCAGATGATTAAGGAAAATAAGAATGCTTCTCAGATGATCGAGAAAAAACAAACAGAACTTAGACTCCTTATTCAATCTAAATTAGATCTTCGAGAACTTACAAAAACTGATATGGATACTATCCGAGTTCTTACTAAGGAACTCGTAGAGTTTGCTAATGATAATGGATACGCCATCAAGGATTGGACTGAAGATATTTCACATGGTAATAGATGGTTAGGTACTAAGACAGACATTAGTCATCCTGTAATAAGAGTCTACAAGGAAATCGTAGAGGAAGCTAAAGATAATGCTAAGAAAGACTTTATGAAAGACAAGGCTATGCATGACAAGTTACTTCTTCCTGTTATGACACAGTATCTTAAGTCTAAAGGAATGACAGGTGCTGCTCAGAGACTTGCAAAAGTAGGAGTAGCAGGATTCAGTCCTACTGGATACAAGGATATGTACAAGTTTGCATATACTCTTAAGGAAGAGGACGGAGTTCCTATTTATGGAATTAAGACGGAAGAGGATACTAAGGAGTGGAAGGAACTAACTGAAGATCAGAGAAAATACTTAGAGTTTGTGAATGAGAGATTTGGATCATTCTTTGTAGGCCCTGATGCATTTATGAATAAATCAGCTTATGTTAATCCTGAGACTCATGAAGAAGAAACTACTATCCAACTCTTCAATCAAGGTAAGAAAAAACTTGATCAATTTGAACACAAGAATGGATTCTTACCAATTGTTCCTCCTACAGATATGGACATCAGAGAGTCTTTCGGAGTTCTCTCTAAGTCTTACTGGAAACAAGTATTTTTGAAAAATCTTACTTACTTCTATGACTATCAGTTTGAAGGAATCGGAGTCGTGAATGAAGCTATTCCTACTAGATATCTAGGTAACAGGAAACTAAGAGCAGAACATTTACATACAATGAATCTCTCTCTTACTTTCGATAGATACATGCAAGCCATGTATGAGAAAAAGTACGGAGACAATGCTTATGCACTCTCTAAGGGAATGCAACTTACTATTAAGGCAGAACGTGCAGGATTTGAACCTTCTAAGATTGAGAATCTTTTAGATGAATTCATTACTATGGATCTCCTTAATAGAACTGAAAAGGAGTTTAACTTTTCTAGAAAAGGAAGTCTCTTAGCAACAGGAGATGAGAGAGCTAGAAAACTAAGTGTAGTTAAGGCAATCGGAAGTGTACGTAATTATGGAAGTGCAGCAATAATGTATTTGCAACCTGTAAGAGGTATTCGTAACTTCCTGGCTGCAGGACTTGTTACAGAGAAGGATGCATTAGTTAATACCATGAGCTCGATGAAATTCTTAGGAATAGATTCAAGTGCAAGGGACTTTAGTACTGCCGACTTGAATATTGCAGCTGCACAAGCAACCAAGTTATTTGGAGAAGAGATGATGACAGGAACTCATCATAAGAACAAAGCATGGTTACTTTCTGAAGAATTTAGGTTCAAAACAAGTGCATATACATTAGCTACTGATGATCAATATACTATGAGTGTCAAGAAGCAACTATTAGGACAAGACAATATGTATCTATTTCACTCACTTCCTGAGGAGGTTCTTGCAACCACAATAATGATTGCACAACTTCGTAATATGAAAGTTGATATGAAAGATGGAACAACTAAGAGTATGTGGGAGTTGTATAAGGTTGAAGAACAATCTGATGGAACCTTTGCAGCAGTCTATACAGGCCCTACTCGAGGAGTTTATAGACATCAAGGAGAACTTAAGCCTCTCAAAGGAATAGACTCAAGAGAAGCCTCTAAGTTAAGAGAAGTTTATAAGAGAATCCATGGTGGATATCGTAGGGGAGAGCGCACTGCTTTAGATTACTACGTGGTTGGACAGCTTATGATGCAGTTCAAAAGATTCTTACCTTCAATGCTCAAGACTTCTTTTGAAGCTAAAGGTGAAAGTAACTCTTTGGGATATTATAAGGTCAAAGTAGATGATGTAACAGGAGCTCCTTCACAGGTAACAGATAAGGATGGTAATGATGTACCAGTACTTGAATGGCAAGCAAGAATTACTGAAGGCCGTTGGAATACTTTATTAGGAGTCTTTCATAACTACGCTCTTATGGGGGTAGGTAAAAGAATTCCTTTCATTAAAGAATTCGTAGGTACTTCAACTGAGAGTTATAATTGGGAGAATCTTTCTGCAGATCAAAAGAGAACAATCATAGAATCTGCAGTAGTTCTAGTTGGAGCAATTGCAGCCTATGGAGCATACTACAGTTCTTTTTCAGACGAACCAGATAAGAATTCTTGGAAGAAATTTACAGGGTACATGATAGATATGTCAGTTCAACAGTGGAATCTTCTTAATACACTTAAGGATGTATCTAACTTTACATCTCAGGCGTCCACAGCAAGGGCCTACAAGACACTTCGGGCTACTACTGATGCAGCAGTTGCAGGGTTTGTTTATACAGGCATTACACCGCTTAAATCGGACGAGGCTTGGACTAAGGATGGAAATCTTAAAGGCTGGACAGAAATTCAGAGAGGAATTCCTCTAGTAAGTTCTTGGTATGAATTCGTTAGATTCCTAGAGAATACAGGAGAAGATGAAAATAGCACTCATTTCTGGAGAGGGAATTAGCGCAGGAAAAGGGGGTCAGCAATGACCTCCTTTTTTTATTATATTAATCAAATTTATTTATCGTAGACTTCCTATAAAGTGGCTTATAAACTAAGTGCCAGTTCTTCGCCTGCTCATCGAGCATCTGAGATAACATCTCTGAAGCATTCCTAGCACCCTTGTTCTGAGACATCCTGTACAGTCCCTCTAGGAGTTCCTGACTCGTATAATTATTATAGTAATGAAGACTCATTTCTTCAAGATTACTATAGTTATGAGCTACAGCAAGCCACACAGCTAGCTGCTCAGCAGCATTTCTTTGATTGCTTCCTACCACATAGGATTCAACCCAGTCTATCTCCCACACCCACTCAGACATCTTACTTCCTTCAGGTAATAGATCTACCTTATAAGCTGTCATAGGCGCATTCAAGGCCTGTGAGAAGGCACTGTAGGTGCTAAATAATAATACTAATACTAACGATAATCTTAATAAGTTTTTCATTTTGTTTATTTTTTATTTATTTATTATCCAATATTATTCCTATTAGTTACAAGTTTTCCAATTACATATAAAAGATTGTGGAACTAGTTGAAATAATTCAGTTTCTGTTAATTCTGCACATTTAAATCTTTGTATTGTAGTTGATACTGCTACCCAAATACTACACGTAAGGAAAATAATATACAAAATAAGATAAATACTCTGTTTAGTTTGTTTTTTCATTTTTCTATTTTTCGTAAATCTAGTGGTGGAAAAATACTTTCATCAGGTTTTCCATAAAATCCATCTTCACAATGTACCTTAATCAATCCATTACATCCTTCTCCAACTTCTAAGATGGTGCAATTTTGATACTTAGTTTTTCTGAATCTGTGTTTTACTTTGTCACCTTTCTTTAATTCTCCTTTAATTGCCATATTATTATTTTTCTATGTATTCAAAATCAATTGTTTGTTTTTCATGATTACCTGCATAATGTAAATCAATATTATACAAAGCTATTTGTCTAGTGTTACAGGAAAATTTAAATCCTACCACAGCTTCACCGTCATGAGCAATCCCTGCCCAATACCAGCCTTTCTTTACTTGTGGAAAGTACTCTTGTCTTCCAGTTTTATAAGTAACAATCTTGATTCTATACTTTTTTCCCATCTTTATCTTCTTTATTGGTTTCAATTAATGTAAAACTTCTTGTTTTTACTATCGGCATTATATCTCTATTGTTATTTCTGCATTACCATCTTTATCATAAGTAATAGTTGCAAGTTCAGTCGATAGTTCTTTAGGAGCAGAGATATTCATTTTATCATGTTCAGCTTGTTTTTCTCTAATTAATTCTTCAAGACGTGAAATAGGAAGTCTGTCCTGATAAAATAATTGAGTTTGTTTCAATCCGTCCTCTATTGTTTCAAGGTTAAGTGGTGGCCATTCTTCATCTTGAAGGGGAGAGCTATATTTAATCTCCCCTTGTCTGTATGGATTTGAAATAGCTATTCCAAATGATTTATAACTACTCATACTCTTTGATTTTCAAGTAAATAACGATATTGAATAAATCCCCTAAAGTTGTTGCACCATCCAGGTATTGTAGGATTACCCCAACCTAACCCAGTCTCTTCTCTTCCTTCACTGCTAACCTGTAAATACCCTTTAACAAAACTGTTATATTCAGCATCATTCATAGCTCTAGCACAATGCTCAAAAGGACTAAAGTGACCTGACTCTAGTAAAGAATCATGTAACTTAATGTCTTTCTCAAAGTTAGAAACTTTTTCTATATGAAAGATTTCTTCATAGGCTACGTACTCTCCGTTGATGTAACAGTAATTATCCCTTAATCCAGCGTTATGTTCTATACTTTCTATAAGAGTTAAAGGTGTACTATCAGTATCTGGGAAAGATTTATATTTATCTCCTACTTTTAACTTTCTAGGATTTTCTTCTCCTACAACTGTATAAGATACACGAGCACATCTTGCTGTGGCTATTTTGATAGCTTCTTCATCCCATAAATCGTTTAAATGTCTTTCTGATGTTGTTAAATCAAAAGGTATGTGCCAATCTCCTGCTTCTAACTGCTTAGGTTTAGACTCATTCATAGCATCATACATTGCTTCAGCTAAAGCCATCATGTGGATTTCTGATTGACCTTTGTTGATTCTTAGCCAATTTACATCTGTCCAACGGTCATAATAAGCAGGATTATCAGGTAAACCAACTTGACTTAAATATTTTTTCCTTGATTTAACATATCCACTATTCCAAGAAGTTTCTTGAAAATACATAGGACATCTTAAATTAAAGAAATTCTCCCATTCTGTACCTGTAACTAGTACTGTATGATACATGAATGGCTCTAAGAGCCTGTTACAAATCTGTTTGGTAACTTTCATTGCATGTAGTATACAAGCTGCTGCTACGACTAAATCTCGAGCTTTTAACCACCAAGATCTGATAGTTCTATTCTTACCCTCTAGTAACAATGGAAGAACATACTCATTTAAGATTTCTTGTATCTCAAAATAATCTTCATCCCAAGTACCGTCTTCATTCTTAAATGCTGCCATTAAGAAAGCAAGAAGAGGTTCTTCTACTTCCTCATGGGTATAAACTTTGTTCATATCTAAGTAGGCGGTGCCTTGCATTCCTGAATGTGATTTTTGAAAAGCCATTGGAATGAAAGTGTTATTTATTACACTCTTGACAGTCTTCTTAAATGGAATAGCTCTACTAGATGCAGAGTTCCTTGAGAAGAGTCTATGTGTATTAAGTTCAGCAAGTATCATTCTAGGGAATGTAACTTGCATTGTGGTAATTCTGTTTCCTTGTGGACTCAAAGAGTCCGCTACTATTTCTGCTTTTATCATACGTAATATGTTACTGTTTTTGTTTGAGGAAATACTTCTGTTGCTTCTTGTTCATAAGAGTCATCTCCGCTATAGTTGTATTGCGTATAGGTAAAAGAAAAAAACTTTTTATCTTCTTTTCTTTGAATTACTGTGTCATAGATTACAAAGTTCTTTTCAGCATCATAAGAATTTTGATCTTCACTAATTAGAATAAAAGGATCGTTAGGATAGTTACCATCATAGAGATCACTAACAGGTCTATTTTCTTCTAAATAATCACTTAGTTTTATTGTTTCTCTCATTTAATTTGATCATTAAGTGTATCTAAATTTATAGTAAGTTTTAATTCAGACAAGAGCTTTCTGGTTTCATAAATAAATCTCTTATTAGTTCTAAAGTCTTCAGGAGCAGATCTCTTGAAGGCTGGAATAAATAATTCATACTTTTGATTCCACAAAAGTGGTTTTTTTCTTAATTTTCTAATTTCTTTGCGTATCTTAGCTACGTCTTCAGATGAGTAGTATTCCATATTAATCGTCATTTGGTGGTGGACCTAAGTGTGAGCAGAATAGAATTGCCCAAATTGCTGCAACTATTCCTAAACTTAACATAAATAATGTCATTTTCTTTGATTTCTAATCATAAAAAGTTTGATCTGCATCTGATATATCCTTCAAGTAGGTTTGTTTCCTTTCTTTACCCCTGCCATAAGCACGGACTTCATGGCTCTTTTTCTTACAATCTTTACACCAGATTTTATATTTAATTACTGTCCCTCCATACTCCTCAAGTCTTTTGGGAGTTACCATCACTTTCTCAGAGTCACAGTAGAGACATTTAAAGTTACTCGTTGATTTTTGACTCATATGTCTGTCCGTTTTTAGTTTCAATAGAAAGAGCAACTTCTTCTCTATGCTTTTTGCGAAGTACCTTAGCTCTTCTTTCCGACAACTGGTGAGTTATTTTTAGTTTCTTATGTTTCTTCTCCAGCTCCTTCATCTCCTTCTTTAGTATCTTCAGTTCCTCCAAGGGCGTCACATATGTCTTTTTCATAGTATTCTTTTAAGCTGTCTATTGCATTATTGCGTTTTTTATTCGAACTTATCGAAGTGTTCGTTATAATCTCTTTCAAAAGTTTTATCCAATTCATCGTTTTTTTTATTTAGGTGAAGAATAAGAACTATAAATCCTATAGTAGCTATCGCAGTAGCTACTAGTGTTATTCCTGGCGGCAGGAATGGTATAATTAGAATAACAATTATTGAGGCAAATAGTGCCACTAGGTACCAGTATATCATATATCTGAGAATTAAAAAGGCCCTCTAAGAGGGCCATGAGTTTTACAAAGAGTCAATATAACAATTCTTTTCTGAAATCAGTCCAGAACTGAGAAACCTTATGGTATCCCCTACCATGAATTGTTGACTTGATTCAATCCAGAGGTCTCCACTCAGGTAGTACATATAAAGACCAGGCTTTACATATTTCGACATCAGAATGGCCGTGTTTCCTTTAGACGCATCTAATTCAAAATAAGTTTTGGGATCCGTATTGTAGTCTAAGACAGGAACTTCTCTTGTCTTCTTAAAATTACAGCTCGCCAGGCTCACTAGTAATAGGCACAGACTCACTACTATAGTCTTTTTCATCTTTCTCATCTTCCTTCTTTTTGTCTTGTGGAATAATTATTTTAATCTTGTCATTAGGGATCTTATGATCATTTACCTTCCCTCCATGAGAATCACGAACTCTAGTAAGATAAAGATTACCTGCACTATCAGAATATAATCCGAACTCTCCTAGATATTCCTGATTATTAGAACCTTTGAGATGTACATAACAAGTTATATATTCGTACTTGTCAGCATCTATCTTTAAGGCACTGTGTCGAAATTCGTATCCTCCAGCATCAGGACTTTCCCAGTAGGTATCAATCTCGTAAGTAGTGCAGGTTTCTACACAGTAGATATCCAAGATTACTTTAGAAGTTTTCTTTGCAGGAGGTGGAGACACTGAGACTTCTGCTAAGTCTAAGTATTCAATGACCTTAGTACTAAATGGAATACTTCGAGTAGTATTAGCTAACAGTTCTTCATTAGAAGACTCAAGCTTATATTCTCCTAAGAAAAATTCAGTATCTCTGTCATGCACCATATAGACTACGTTAGGATCCAAGTCAGAAGCAGGTGCATAGAAAAGAGTACCTGATCTATGTAAAGAATCACCATCAATCTCGAGTGCCTTAATGCTATTAAGCCTAGACTTAACGAAATAAGCAGTTCCATCTTCTATTCTTGCAAAAGCAAAAGTACCTAAGTATTTGCCAGGAGTCAGGATAGCATCAGATTCCTCATAGTAATATTTTGGATTTGGGTAATCATGAACACTCATAACTACAGGTCTCCCAAGATCTTGAAAGAGTCTCTTAGTCATGCTGAATTCCTGAGAATTATTCAACTCCAAGTCGAAATTAAACTGAATCTTTCTGAATTCTAAACGTGAACCTTCACTTATTCCTACAAAATACTTTTTCCAAGTAGTTTTCTCAGGAGCTTTTTCAGGAGCTTTTTCTTTAAGAGCCTTTTCCTCCTCTTCTTTCTGTGAAGCCTCTAGTTCTAGAATATACTCTATATGATCCTCCAAGTGAGAAATCATAGCCTGCATATCCTGACTATACTTGAGAATAAGACCTAAGTTACTATCCTTAGGAGACTTCTTGGTTGTAAGATAAAACTTATAAAGAGTTCTTGATACAGAAGAAAGAAGACCAGTAAAGTCCTTCGGAGCTCCTTCGTATTGTTTGTAATTAACGGCAAATCTACTCAAGGCATCAAAGCCTTCAGAACTATCTACCATCTTCAAAATTTCAGGAGTCTCCTGAATAAGTTCAAAAGCTCGTAAGCTATTGACATCAAAGGATTCCATAACATACTGAATATCCGACAATTTATGCTCTGATATTCCAAGAGTAGTCATACAGAACTCTTCTAAGAATTCTTTGTCTTCCTTAATATGTACCATCAATTCCAAGTCGTCCTGACTTAGGCCTAGAGTTTCCATTGCACTTCTGTGGTCTCCGATTTCAGACATAGTTTTTAATTTTTTATCACTAATACCTAGAACTCCTTGGGCAAACTTTTTTCTACCGTGTTTCTCAAGATGCCCTAAGGTCTTGACTTGAGTTTCGTTCATTGTTTTAAAAACAGATAAATATCTGGGATCAATCTGTAGTATCCAACAAAGTAGATTTAGCATCCAATTTTTCATAACGTAGTATTTCTTCTTCAGGATAAAGTTTATCCCATAATTCAAGATCTTCAGAAATATTTACGTTTAGTTTTTCTTCCCAGTCTTTTCTTAGTTCTTCGTCTTTAGTAAGTATTTTGTAATTCACTGACTTCTTAGTTAGTGGATTACCATACATATCTTTAGAATAGACTATCATAGGTGGAAAGAAGTTATTTACGTAATTTCTATCTATTTTTGAATACTTGCTAAGTGAGAGCTGTAATTTAATGTGCTCCCACTCTTTGTCAAGCTTAAAGCGAATAACAGTACCTTCTTCGATTTCATATTCGTTTAGGAAATTTTCATGTTCCCGTAAGCTTCTAAAAAAATCATTAGTAATTTGGCTGTATTCTTTTTGAAAAGAAAATAATAGATAGATATCTATCTCATTATCATCTTCTTCTTTCTCAAATCCGAGATCATTCATGTAAGCATCAATGAGCCCGTATTCAAGAAGTATATGAACATCTAATCCTGTAGCAGGTATTAGAAATGATGTGGTCTTAGTCCACTTCGTTTTTGAAGACATCTAGTTCGAATGTAAAGTTTTTTTCATGGTATTCAGGAGCCATCTCCCAATACTTATTCTCCTCATGCCAGGCCAACTGAGTAAGGAGTTGTCTGAACCCCTTAATTTTTCTATCATAACCTTTCATCTCTCCTCCAAATTCTCCTACTCGAAGATCGTTAGGGGTTGTAGTATAAATGAATGGTAAGTTGTAGGCATTAGTTTCAATAACAATAAATTTGAATGGCAATACCGTGTAGTCAGATAAGTCACGTCCCGTAGAAATTGCTGAAGTCATCTTAAACTGTCTAACTGCTTCTGTATAGAAGGCAGCCTGTAGGTAATATCTATATCGAATAAAAGACTTAGGAAAGTCATACACTGATTTTCCAATAGACTTGAGGTCTACTGGCTCGATTGTTTTATCTTTGTGATTAACAACCATCAGATCTAAGAGTCCCTTACAGTCTCTTCCTTCAGCTCTAAACATAAGAGCTTTTTGGAAGTGATATTCAATATTCTTACTATTGCGAGATCCAAAATACTTTCTCGTGTGATCACTAAACTTAAGTAATTTCTCCATCTTCTTAAGAGACACTAACTCTTCCTTAGACAGGGGCTGCTTAGTAATAAGCTCAAGTCTTTCCGTAATATATGCTTGAATAGACTTAGTGTCGAAGGTAGTAAAGACAGATTCAGAACTATTTTTGTAGTCAGCATCTTGATACGCCTGAAGCTTTGCTTCTTTAGTATTAAGACCCTTAGAGACATACTTTATGTATGCATTACAGAAGATTTTCATCTTTCCTGTAGGCACATAGTCTGTAATTATGTGAAACTTATCGTAAAATTCCTTAGGAGAAGTAATAAGAGTATCAAGTGCACTTCCCATTCTAAAATGGTCTGCATTTGATGAACTCTTGTTGTTCATCTTAAAGTGATAATATTTCGGATGTTGGTCTAAGTATCCAAGTGCTGATTGACTTATTGCTGGATGTTTTCTATAATCGGATTCATTCATTAGGACTACAAATTTTACACTGACTTTTTTGAATTAGATCTACTTTTTTTTGACACTCTAGACACCGCCACGACTTTGACTCGTCTGCGGAGCTCTTTATAGAGCTTAACTGTAATTTCTGTGTCGTAATCAGCGAAATGTTGTTTCGATTCATTGAGAGCTATTTTATAATATTTACAGAGATCTCCTAACTTCAAGGAAGTTGGAGCTGTTTTCTTCGTACTCCAGACCATATCTAGCATTGCTAGTTGGCGAGTACATACAGGTGTAGAGTGAAAGTAGGAATGGAAAAACTTATTATTATTTCTCCAGAAGAACATTCTGCAGTAGTCCATATCAAAGTTAGCATTATGCGCCACAAATATCAATTTGTCTGTCTTATCATATGGATCTATATGCTTGTTCAAGAAAGCTTCTAAGCTTACAAAAGCAGCCTTTGAAGATAAAATGAGATGTCCAGCATTGATTTCTTCGTTTCCTGCACCTTCACTGATTTCAGCACGGGCATGAGGAAGAATTCGTAAGAAATGAGAATCTACTTCCTTCTGTCCATGAAGGATTCGGATACTTAGTTGAATAATTGCTCCTTTCTGAGCATTAAGTGATGTAGTTTCAACATCTACGACTGCAGTTTTAATCGGATTCGGCATTTTTAATAAGTTCAATAGTTTGCCTAACTTGTAATTGAGAGGTAGGCATAAAAAGCGTGAGCTTTTGTTCTAAATCATTTAGATGTTTCTTAAACAACTTCCATTTAATATTAAATTCGTTTGTTCTATGTCCTTTTGTTTCTATAATCCAAGACTTTCCTATAAAGTCAGGAGTATAAGTAAGTTTTCTTACATGAGAAGACTTAAGGACCATCTCTTTAGAACCTTTCTTACGCTCGTATAAGAGCCCTTCGTACTTAAAGGGCTCTACGAAAACGTATGTTGGACCTGGATACTTGTATTCTATTCCTGCTAATTGAAGCTGCTCTGCGCAGTACTTCTCAAGTTTAGAATCGTAACCATCAATTTTCTTTACTTGGTGCATTTTTGCCATCAGATAGGGTCGGAGAATATTTCAGAAAAATGAGAATCTTCAGACATATCGTCACTAAATAGACGAGCCATCTCTTCATTAACTCCCGAAATAGAGCCTCCTGAATTTTTATGAGCTAATTTATAGATTTCTTGATAATGATTTTTTCTCCACTCAACGTATTCACGGAGCTGATCGAAGAAACCATTGTAGAAATCTTTTGTTTTCTGACTTCCCACAGAGGGAGTCATTTTTGAGAATAATTCATCTAAAGAAAAAGATTTGAGAGACAATACATCATAAGCATTGTTTTCTGCAAACTTACAGATACTTAGGCAGATTGTAAGCCAATTAATTACTTTCGTAAAGTTAGTAGTAGGCTCATGTACTCTGAATTCTACTGTACCTGAAGGTGAGAAGAAATATGGAACAATATTAAAGGCTGCATACCTAGTAGGACAGTGCCACTTATGTCTCCAAGGACCTCGGTAACTACCCTCAGCTCTTCTTTTTTCATTATTCTTAGAACTGAGAGTCTGTCCACAACCAGTGTATTCAGCCAATTCTTTGTAATAATGATCCACTTTCATCTTAAGAGTCTCTGAACTGTGGGTCTTAGAGAAATCAAAAGATTCTATGCCAATTGGCATAATTCTAGGTGAATAATTCTTCTGTTTACCAAAAATACTTCGTTCATCTTGCTTGTAATAAGGAATCATACTAAATATTTCTTCCTGAAGCAAATAAAATAAGTGAAACATGGCAAGAATAACTTCTCGATTCCTACTGAAGCCTCCTACGTGTACGTGTAAGGCACAATTAGAGTCGACTGTAGTTGATCTATTAAGTCTTTTGCATTGAGAACTTACTAGTTCAAAACCTTTTGCTCCAGACATTGGAATAGAAGTATATTCATACTGATTTCTCGAACTTAATGAACCATCTATAAGAGGAACAAGTCCTAACTTAGCTAGAGATGCACTTTGGATTGCTCCTACTGCAGTCTCATATTCGATTCCAAAACTTAGGCCTTTGAAGAGCTTTGCTAACATCTTAGATTCGAAGGAAGTCTGAATCTTTTTTAAATACTTCTTATTAAAAGTATCTAAAATTTGGGAATAAAGTCTGTTACCACTGTCTGCACTGTGTGTAGTAGATATTGGCAAACCAAAAGTTTGTTTTTCCACACTAGATCTCGCTAGATTATCAATGACTTTCTCTTTACGAATATAGTGATTGGCATTGAGTGCTGGAAAGTATCCCATTGAAATAGCAACATCTTCGTCTTCAAACCAAATACTTTGGTCTGAATTAGAGCATAGTTCTAATTTCCACTCGGACCTAAAGAGACCTTCCTGAATTACTCCAGAACTGTCTCTAAAGAATCCCTTGGTGAGTCTGCGAGAAAGGTCCCACTGCTCATTTTTAAGATCCCAACCAATCAGTCCCCCTTGGACATCATAGGTTAGGCCTTCAACAATGACATTCCCCTCAATTGCAAACTGATTTCGAGGAATGACTTTCTGTAAAAATACCTTTTTTCCAAAAGCATTTCTAACTAACTGAAGTTCATAGTCTTCCCCCGTAATAAATTTAATTTCTTCTGAATTCTCTAGTCTATTCATAGGTAATATTGCTTGCAAGACGTTTATTAATAATTTCCCCATGTTGAAACTTCAGCACCATGTTTGAAAACTTATAGTAAATCTCTCCGCTAAAACTTGATGTATTAGCGGTATGATTAATAAAGTAATTTCCAACAGAGCTAGTACTTATGGGATGAGCTGCATGTAGTTTTAAGAAAGGATCTGTAACAGTACCTTCAGAGTCTCTTTCTAGAACAATATCTAATGCCTCTAGGCTATTAAGACGTATTCCATTATAGAAAAATCCATACTGTATTTTCCCATGAAATTCACTAGAATGGTCGTGTTCAAAATAAACCTTAGCCGTATCAGGATCTGTCCAGAGCTTGAAGCCCTCAGGGCTAAATATATGTTGTCCAGATCTAGAAGATGTGTATCTCCTAGTTCCTAAGAAGTAATTACCTCTATGCATATAGATTCTCTTTAAATTCCAAGACAGTTGAGTTTCTTCAACATTTTTTGGAGGAAAAAGTTGAATCATAGTTTTATTTACGCCCTTTCCTCCTACGACCTTTTTTGATGTAGTACCTACTGTAGAACTTATGGAAGTTCTTTTGATTTTCCGAGTTTCTGTAATTATTCCGTACTCTATGGTAGTTATTGTATCCATCAAAAATACTTCTGGTATTTCACAATGCCCAGATTCTGCAATTAAAAATACAGTCTCCAAGGGATCAACTTCTGAACTAATATGCAATCCCTCTTTGGTTCGCATATAATGCAGATCTCTTTCCTGCTTGCCTTTCCGATTATAAACAGTACGTTCCTTACCTGTCCATACATAGATCTTAGATAGATCTGCTGGATCACACCACACTAAGGAGGCTCCTCCATCATAAGAGGAAAGAACATAGTCAATCTTGTCGGGATACTCTACGAAGCACTTGAATAACTTCTTAGAATCAGACCAATGGGTCCGTGTTTCTACACCTAGTTCCTTACATATTGCTTCAATGTTATGAATTGTTCCATTATGAACTCCTAAGATATACTTAGTTTTTTCATCATTCTGAAGTAAATAAGGGTGAGCATTACTCATATCCGTACTTCCCAAACTCTTCTTACGAGAATGGGACAGGAAGAAAAAAGGAGCAACTAGTTTTTCTAGAGTTTCTTTTTCTGAGAAAATAAGTTGTGAAAGAGTTTTTGTATCAAAAGCTTTTCCAGTCTCATGCTTGGTGCCTCCTCGAAGAACTCTTGTAACAATTCCTTTTTCATCAGAGGTTCTAAAGGCAATACCTGCATTGTCTCTACCTCTAGAGTCCTGCCGTAAGGCATTATAAAGTACTAGAGGTAGGTTTACTTCTGTTTGGTCTTTGTAACCAATAAATCCTGAGATTCCACACATTAGATTGCTAATTTTTCATTAATAATTTTAGGTAGAGCTTGTTTCCACTGATTCAGCGTGTATCCCTCTTCTGAGGAACCCATTGAAGGCGCTGTATTTAGTTCCAGGATGGTCCATATCTTCTTCTTGGAGTCATAGATGACATCAGCTGCCCCAAAGTCTAATCCGCACGCCACAAGGGCTCTTTGGACCATATCTATGCCTTCTTCCAAGTCACACGCCTTAGGAAGTCCTAGATCTTTAGTAAAATAAGAATTGCCTAGTGCAATATTTCTACCAAAGGAGCCGTCTTTGACTGCCTCTTGTTTCATTCTTTTTCGTAAAATACAAAATGCTCCCGTAGAAGTTTCTGTATTTTTCTGATCAGTAATGTCTACATACGTATGAACAAAGCTCAAGAGCCAAGGACTAGCTGCGATACGAAACTCATAGTTTCGTGACATCCTTGGTTGAAAGATTTCTTCTATAAAGTAATTTCTTAGAACTCCTGAAGAATTAACCTTATAGAACTCATCAAGTTCCTTAGGTGTATTAATAACAACCATTCCCTTTCCTCCACTACCTCTCTTAAGTTTAGCCACTAATGGATACTGCATGTTGAGGAGACTTCCTCCATTAATGACTTCTTCACAGTCTTGAAATATAGGCGTTGGAATAAAGGAACGTTGCATGATTCTCTTAAACTGTAACTTGTCAGAGGCATTCAGAATAACAGAGGGATGGTTCAAAACTATTCCATTACTGTCTTCTACTTCCTTAACACTCTTAAGGCACGTAGGAGTTCTAAGACCAAAGTTAATGGCTACCCTTAAAGGAAACTTTCCTAAAGGATATACATTATTCTTTCCTACCTCCTTAAGCATTCTTAAGGGCTTTACACTGGGATTGCGAGAGATTACTCTCGGACTATATTTAGACATCTTCTTCTTTTTGGTAATAACTGTACATTGTAGGAGCTTCTTCTTTCCATTTTTGTCCGTAACTCTCTGTTGTAGGAGAGCTATCCTTTAGGTAATCTAGGAGATCGGTAGATACTACTTTAGCATCCTTCGATCTTTCTATTGAATAGAACTTAGCCTCTATTTCTCCTAAAGTAGGATGCTCAAAGGTCACTAAGTTTACTTCGTAGCCTCCATAGGCTACTCCTTCTAAGTTATCCAGCTTTGTATGCGTAAAGTTAAATACCTCTTCGTGGATCTTGAAGACATCCATTACTAGGAAATCTTCTTCTTTCCCTGTATACTGAGCTGCTAGGCCTCCAGTATGTCGGAAACCTTGAAAGCCGTCTGTAAGGACGTGCTCTGCATTTCCTTTTAAAATACGGTCCCAGTTACCTCTCCCATACCTAAGGGTTCCGTATACTAGTACGTACTGAGTCTTTTTTGTTTCTGTGGGTTTCAGTTTAATTACATCTGAATTAATCATCTAAGTGTTTTATTGCAAAATTCCATAAAATGGAACTTATGTTATTTGAATGTATTTCTTTCAGATAGTCGTTACAATCTAGGAGCATCTTTCCTCTGTCGTCAGGATCACAGAGGACATGACTTGTGGAAGAAATTACTCCAATATTCTGAGTAAATATCTTATACTCAGGATGCCATAGAATGTAACATAGACCTCCGTAAGTGTGAGCTAGTGTTTCTAGTATTTTTTGAATAATAGGTTGCCATAAAATTAGATGTTCTTCCTGATCCATAGAATCCTCAGAAGTTAGATGATTCTTTAGAACAAGAACACCTTGACAGGCAATTTTATCCATAACTCTAGGAGTATTGTGATACTTATTAAAGTACTTACTAAGCCACAGTCTATTTTCAAGCTCTAAGAGCTGACTCATTGCATCCTGTAAATCCCTCTTCAAAGCCTTGTCAGATTTTGCCTGTTTTTGGAGTCGAGTAATTTTACTTTTTTGATGAGTCCATAGCTTAAGCTTAAGGGTTTCAGTCTTTTCATGTGCCCCTGAATACTTCTTTATGGCATTAATAAACTTTCCAGTCTCACTATAAGGATACTTAGTTCCAGTAAGATCTAAGGCAAGTCCTGAGTTTTCCTGAGTAGCAGGTGCAATAAGAACTGCACGAGTCTTGTGAGGAGGCATAAAAGTAAAGGCCTCGAACATATTAGTGATCGAAGGCCGTACATTCACACCCTCTCTACTGAGTGTATTTAAGTGCCTATAGAGAGCTTTCATCTCCTTTGAGCATAAAATATCATAAAGAAAATTAAACCATTCCTTACTCATCTTACCCTTGTACTGAGTCCATAGTTCTCTGTCCATCTATGAAGTTTTTTAATTTCTCTATGCCAAACTCTTTTACAAAATCTGAAGGATCCTTAGGGCCTGGAGGTAACACTAAGTTACTAAAGGCAGTATGATTCTTCATAAGTTCGGATGCAGCTTTTTGACCTGGAGTATCATTATCATAAAGAATGCAGAGAATTGCTTCCTTTAATTCGCTCTCTAATAAGATCTTCAATCTTTCCAAGGTTTGTTCCGTAAGTACTCCTATTTCTGATTGAAATGCTATAGAGCTGTAGCCTGCGGCGTACAGAGTCATAACGTCTTTCAAAGAAGATGTCAGGAATCTTGGCTTTACTTCGGTTTGCAAGAGGAGATGCTCTCCATTTAGGTCTTGTGCATTGGAGTTTCCCGTCCATTTGTATTTTTTATTAAGTGGCCTATATACCTTTATGTGTTCCGAATCTGGAAAATAATAGGCAAATATAGGGTCATCCTTAGAACTTATAGCCGTCAAAGATTTATTAGTCCAGAACTTAGATACTGAATATACATTAAACTTCTTTAGAATCTCTAAAGTAATTCCGTACTGATTCCAATATTCTAATTCCTTCCTGCTAAACTCTTTAATCTGAACTTGGATTTTGACTTCCTTAGGTGCAACATACTTAATTACAGGTCTTGCTCCTTTTTTAGGAGAAGAAGACATTATTTTAAGGTCAAAATCTTTATTAATTAATCGTAAGGTGTCCATGAATGATAATCCATTCAATTTGGAGACGAATTCAAAACAATCGCCTCTATTTGAAAATTCTCCATGATCTACGAAGTAGATTTCATGCTCTCTACTCGGAAAAAAGACTAGGCTAGGCGTCGAATCTCTACGGAAGGGAGATGAATAAGGTTTATTTAATTCTATAGGACGGAAATAACGTTCTAAAATAGAAATAGGCGAAACTCTTTCGAGAATCGCCTTTTTCGTTAATTTCTGTGTCCTACTTTTAATATCATTAGAACGGTAAATCAGCAGCTGGTTTAGCAGTGTCAATTAATGGATTATCTGACTTCGGAGCAGCTAAGTCACTTATTCTTTGAAGCTCTTTTTCAGAAAATCTTAAGCGAGTTTCTTTTGTAAGATCCTGGTTCTCAATATAGTTAGGATACTTTGGAAAGTCCGTATATCCTTTAGAATTAGGAACTAACTTAAGTCTCACGGTAGTATCTTTACCCTTCATAGCAACTTCAGCAGCTTTGTTACAAAATTCAGCGAATGTCTTCGCTTCAATATTACAGTCTTTGTTAGCATTCAAAGTTTCTGTTATTACAATAACATGCGCTAAACGCTGATTAACGTCTCTTTGATTAGCTTCTTGGGGAGTTTCATCGTCAAATTGACGAGCATCTCCATTTGGAAAGAAAATTCTCTGACGAGCTTCCTCTCCTGATTCTTTTTGTTTGAACAAGAATTCAATATACTCATACCCATTGGCGGTCTTAGAGACTTCAACTTTGTCTAAGTTTATATCTGAGTGTATGCCTACTGGTAATTTAGCAGTTCTATTGATCTTTACTGAGTCCTTTACGGTTTTTGAATCAAAATTCATCTTTACGGTATTTAAAATTGTGCTATAAATCTATTAGTATCATTGTCATAATAAAAGCCTCCTAACATAAGTGAAAAGGGGCCCTCATTTTTGGGGTACTGGTAAATCTCATAAATTAAATCGACTAGCTGAGGAGAAGTAATTACTCCTTTCTCAACTTGGTGCATCTTACTGTCAATAATCATAGGTCTGGAAAGAGTAAATCCTCTCTGAGTTACATGAATATCAACAAAATCAGAGTCTTCAAGATTCAATACTTCTATTAAAGATCTATTAAGCTCTACTTCTCCTGTAGATCCACGTACTTCAAGGTTTGAACTACCTAGATTGAAATCATTTGTAATTCTATGAAGAGTGGGATCTTGAAATTCACTATAAACATACATCTCACTGAGAGGTACTGTATGGCTTACTCTATTGGTTCTTACAACTGCTTGGGCTCTTCTAAAATCAATACTCATGAGAACTCCAGTACTTTTTTTACCGTCTAGCACGTAGGAACAAATAAGAGATACAGGGTCTACTTTACGAAGTTTCTTGTTCATATTCTTCAATTCTTTGAATGGCTGTTGCCAGATCATTCGGAATTTTGTATTCAAAACATCCATCAGAACTTCTAGCAGTATTAGTGCCGTCACTCTGAGTAAGAAATGAATAACTTGGTTTTCCATCTTCAAAATCTATGTCAGTATAAAGTGTATAAGACAATTTACCTTCAATATTAAGTTTTGTTAATTTATTACCACCTGTCAAGAGTCTCTGTTTTGTAACATGATTATCTTGATAAGTTTCCGTATGACCTAAAAATATAATAAAAAGATCATCTCTAAGAGATTCATTATTAGCTAAAGAATAAAGATCGTAAATTTCACCCGCATAATCCAACCATTTGTCAAAATTCTTTTTCTTTCTTTCAGACATCTCCTTGTCGCTCATTATGGAGCTAATTGTATCAACTACGATACATTTGATGTCTGGTCTAGAAGAATTTACAGCTTGAATAAAGCTCATTATTTGGTTGGCATCTGAGGATGCTACGTAATTCTTATTTTCTTTATTATACTTCGATTTCCAACCGCGAAAAGTCATACTTTTTTTATCGCAATTGATGTAAAGAGTACTTTTTGGATCTAGATTTCTTAAGGAATATGTTTTACCACTTCCTGGCTGTCCAAGGACTTGAATTGATGTTGCCATTTATCTTTAAATTTTTCTGAGATTACGAGGGCTTTTTCATTATTGCCCGTATTAATTATTTGCTGTACAGTCAGAGACATTTCATTATACATAGAATCGAATTCCTCTGCCATATTATTACTTATCACAAGATAAGCTAAAGTAACTCCTTCAAAGACCCACTTTACTAAGTCTGAGTCGAAGGTCCAGAAGTTAGATAATACTCTATATTCTAAACCGTAGGACTTATTTCTCCAAGTACCTGCTTTACCATAAAGCTTACGTCTTTCAACGTCTTTGTCCTTTGAGAGTGAAGGAAGTCCTAGCAAAACATCTAAGATTCGCACGAACTTCTCTTTAAACTTAAGGTCTTTTTCCTTGAAGCCTATGTGAACATGTCCTCCACAGCTTCTAAAGGTACTTCCTTCTTCTGCTTCAATTCCATATTCTTCTCCCGTATACGCATTTCGTTCAGGAGCACACCCGAAGGTACATGCCTGCTCACTCTTAAGAAACTTTTTAAGAAAGTTACCTGAAGTTTTTGTACTTATTTGAAAATCTTTAGGAAGTTCTTCCTGAGCTAAAGCGAGTGCTTTTTTCATATTTTGTTGGAATTCTTCTAAGGAATAAGAAGGAGGCATAGTCATTTCCAATGCCACATTGTCTTCCTGTATTCCAAAGCCATTTCCAAGGTCTCTAGGTTCCTCTTTTGTGCCTCCTACGAGTCCGCAGACTGGCCAAAGAGTTTCTGAATGTTCCAAAAAGAATTCTGGATCACTTCCGAAGCTTAATGAGTTTTTCAATTAAGTATTGTTTTTTTTCTGTTGAATTAGTAAAGAGCCCATCGTGACATGCTGTATTTCGAATATAGTTCATCCCTAAAGTGTCTTTTGCATCTGAAATGACGTCAGGCTTATAGGTTCGATGAATATTGAGTAATTGCCTCATTCTTTTAAAAGTAGTTGCAACTGTTGGCAAAATTCCAACTCTTTGACTAGAAGATATGAATCCATAATATCCTGACCAAGTATCATCTAGATACCAGTAGCTCATTAGTAATGCATCTAAGGGACTAAGACCTTCATTGTTGAATAACTCAATTGTCTTGTTTCTTACATTATAAGCGTCTCCATTTGCTCCCGAAGAATAGAAGTGACGAATAAATGTCATACATGCAAGCCCATGTTTAGCACTAAGTAGATCCTTATTATCTATTTCGAAAATAAATGCATTGTCTTTCCAAGATCTACCAGTATCGTACAAACTAAGGTCGTAAGTACTCACGATCCCTTTACTAGTCATTAGCTTCTGTACATTATTCTCCTTCAATAGACGTATAGGAAATCCACAAAGTCTACCAAACACAGCCCACTCTTCTACTTCTTTTTGAAATTTCGTAGGCTCTTCATCGAATAACTTATAAGGAATAAGAATATATGTCCTATGATTATCCCTTTTCTGGCCTGAGGTCATGGAGCAGTCTACGTTGTACTTTCTAGTCACTACCTGGCTAGTTGTAGTTAAGAAAAACCACCCATGATTAGTCTCCTCGTCCAAATGCTCTCTCACAGAGGTACATTTGGAAAATTTAAAATTCTTCAATTTTTGAGAATTGAAACTTGTCTACCATCATTAAAACCTTAGGAGTTCCAGTCCTTTGTTTTAGTAGATGGAAATATATCATAGCCTGTGCAGGATCTTTAGGATTTTGAATTGGAAGTCCTTTTTTGAAAGTCTTATTAGATTTACCATAATGGTCTAAGCCTAGAATAGCAGGCTTATGAATCACTAAGACGTAATCACTACACATAAAAATATCTGAGCTACCGAATAGGTCTGATCTTGTTGGATAATGGAGATCAGCATTAAGAACTCTCTCAGGAGTCTCTATTGCTCTATTCAGTTGGGACAGGAAGAGAAAAAGAATATCAAAGCCTCTCTTTATGCAGAGTTTCTTTAAATTAACAGCTGCTCTATA
>Ga0255047_10000721_pt1 | contig 26608 bp, 47 predicted proteins | sample JV7_2_1_MG_FD_183640 | JGI IMG/M metagenome (GOLD analysis project Ga0255047, IMG submission 183640) | Seawater microbial communities from Jervis Inlet, British Columbia, Canada - JV7_2_1 | ecosystem: Environmental > Aquatic > Marine > Inlet | place: Canada: British Columbia | collected 2016-10-06
GGCTTTCATTGGCAATAAAGGACTAATACAGTACCGACAGGACCTTAAGGACCTCCGAGAGAAACATCAGTTCAAGATTGATGACACCACTGGTAGGGCTACGTTTGAGTCTCCTATTGACGCTGATCTACAGCCGGGGGCGGAGCGTGGGCCAGAAGATGATGCTACATTCTTAGAGAACTTTTAATGACCACAGAGTCAGATCGCATTAGAGCACAGATGGCGGAGCCCTTTACGGGAGGCCCTCCTGCGCATATTACTCCACCCGGAGTAACACTAGATGCGTTAAAGAAGAACCCACAGCTAGCTATGGATATTGGTAACCAAGCAGCTAGGGAGCTAGGACTCCCAGAAGAGGAGTTAGCAGAAGAACGTGCGAAGATAGCGCGGCGTGATCTATCTAATGAGGAAGAAGCACAACGACTTCACCAGATAATGTCTGAGCCCGGTGCTCGTGAGAGCATGACAGATGTTGATTGGGCTCGTCGTATGAATCTTCTACGAGACTGGCGCGACGTACACCCCAAAGAAGCCAGTGAGGAACAAGCTGTTTCTTCTCTAGCCACTAGTCCAACTAAGACAGGCATACAACGTATTGATGACGCCGGTACGACGGTTATGCGTCCGTCGTTTACTGGTGCTGATTTTCCTGAGACATTCCCTGCACTAGATAATCTACGTCCAGATCACCCTGACCGTATGATGGCGCAGCGCGCTAGCGAGGGTGTGGACATGACCAGTGGCGGTCCTTTTAAGACTCGCATGCTTATAGCCACATCACCGACACAGAGGCAGCAGGGAGACGAGTTACGTAACTTCATAGACACCTACCGCGATCAACTCCCAGAGGACTTAAAAGATAGTCCTTTCATGTACGATCAACTCCTCCAAGAATGGTTGTTCTTGCAGCCAGACAAGGAAGAGCCCGGCAAATGGCGGTACACCACAATGGAAGGTACTGGCCTAGAGCTAGGAGACATTGGGGATATGATGGACCCAGAGGAGATATTCTCTTTGTCGGGTAGCGTGGGTGGCGTGTTACTCACGCCTAGAGGTAAGACTAAGCTTGCTGGTAAGCTGTTCACGCTAGGTCGTAAAGGACCTAATGCTCGCGCCGCAGCTACAGGATTTGTTGGGGGTCTCGTTGGTAGGGAGCTTGGGTGGTTCACTGAGGCTGCTATCACGTGGGTACGAAATGGCACACACCCAACATGGGATGAAGGTATTGATGCTGGAATACGCGCAACTGCACTAGAAGCTTTTGCTACTGTGGCAGGAGAGCTGGGCGCTAAGATACTCCGCACAGCTTCTCACACTATACAAGACTTTGGTGCTAAGACTCAGGGCCGTGAGGGTGTCTTTACAGACCCAGAGACTGTTGACGTAGCTAACCGGAACATCAGAGAAACCCAAGAAGACATGCGCATTATGAAAGACGTACTTGGGCACGAAGCAATGCCTGTTACCGCAGGTACAGCTAGTCATAGTATAGAAGTCATTAGCAGAGAGAACACAGCACTGGCTAATGCATCCACTAAGATACGCGACAGATTCAAGGTCATAGAGGCACAAGGTAAGCGGAGCTTACGCCGCTTCATAGAGAAGGTGTGGCGCGGTAATGATAATGTTTACGGAACACTCTCTAGAGAGAACGTAATAGTAGCCGCTAACGACGCACTAGGACGCGCAGGTAGAGTCTCCGTAGCACAGACACAGGATGGAGTGGTACACTTCTCCCCTCGTGGTGTTGTGGGAGAGGACGGTGTGGTTCGTAGTGATGTTCCCGCAAGCTTTGGCGTACACGTAGAGCCTAATGGCCCCGTGTGGAAGGTAAAAACCTCCCGACTAGTGGACGAAGATATAGACATGACAGACACAGGCATCGGCTATGAGCTATATAAGAGTGCTCATGACGAAGCCAAGTCTTATGGCTCACGGCTGGTGTCTGATGCCGATGTGTCACCCGCAGCCGAACGCATGTGGCGTAAGCTGGGGAAGGAAGATAACATCACAATAAGACAGCACCCAGACGCTGCACGAGACCCAGAGACTGGGCATCTCCTCGCAGATGGTCCTGTTTTTGAGGTGATCCAACCTCGCAGCTACACAGAGAGTCTGTTAGACCACTACACTAAAGCACGAACTAAGGCTGGTGGTCCTAGACTACTGCCTAAGAGAGATGATCTTGGTCGCATAAAGAAGACAGAAGAACAAGCAGAGTTCTCTCGGTTTCTCCGTGAGCCCGGCAAGGATGAACTAGACGCTATCGTGGCTGATACATCAGCTAACCCCCTGATCAAGCAGCGGTTTAAGGAAGCTATATTAGCAGACTACGAGCGTGCTGTGTTCGTCAAGAACAAGAGGGGTCAGACGGTCGTAGATCAGGACTTGTTTGAGGAGTGGATTGGAGAGACCTCAGGTACTCTCCGTAAGTTCTTTGATGCAGATGACATGCTTACCATCAGACGACCGGGCGGCATACATGCTGTTGTGGAGCGCCAGAAAGCAATGATGGACACCATCGGCGCAGAGATTAACCGTGTTATTGACATAGACATAGGCGCAGTCTCCTTACTCAAAGAGGAGAACCAACGCAGACTATGGAACCAAGTACAGAGTCTCACAGGTAAGGAGCAGCGTCAACTATTCAAGCTGTTGGATAATGTACCCGGAGTGCCCCGAGGGCAGCTCGGTAACTCTGTCCGTAACATAGTTGTGGAAGAGATGGAGGGTGATCTTTTACGTATGTCTAAGGGAGCTAACGTAGAGGCATTTAACAAATGGATTAAGGTTGTGGCACCAGAGAATGGGGATGGTGTCATACGAAATATATGGCCTGCTGAAGCTACCGAGTGGATACGTAATCTTAAGGTAATCCGCAACACATTGCAGAGACGTACGGATCGTAGGATGGTTGTGGGTACAGGAACTGATATGAACCCCGCAGGGCTAGCACTTACACGTGTTATCTTTGGCCCGCTGTCCCGAGCACAGCGCTTCTTCACGGCAGCTCGGAGGAAACAAGTACGAGGTGGCGCAGCCAAAGCCAGTGAACTAGTAACTGATCCAGAAGCCTTAAAGTTGTTCGCATCTATTAGGGTGCATAGACTTGAGTCCTCTGCTGCAGCTAGGGTGGTACAAGACCTTGGGGGATGGGACTTATTCCCGATGGACATAAAGAACTGGATACCGGGAGAACAGTCAGGTAATAAGGGTGAGGAGTTTGATGCTAATAACCCAGCACACAGGAAAGCAGTCGCTGACTATGTGATGTACAAGCTCTCTCTGGAGGACCTTGATCATGAAGGTGGCACAGCTAATGCTACAGCAATCCGTAACCCATGAGTAGAACGTGGGGACGTAAGAGCCTACTGGTACATAACCAACTAGACCCTCGCCTTCAGATACTTTTAACACGTGTTAGAAATGAAGTAGCGGACATCTCACTGACCTCTGGGCACCGAGACTGTGCAGAGCAGAATGGGTACTTTGAGATAGGTGTTTCTACCTTACGATGGCCAGACAGCAAGCACAACAAGCTACCTAGCTTAGCGGTAGACTTCCAGCCTTACCCGTACCCAGACACAGAGACTAAGCTGTGGGGTGCGCTAGGGTACATAGCTGGTAGAGCCTACGAGATAGCAGCAGACATGAACATAAAGATACGATGGGGAGGTGACTGGGATGGGGACGGTGACCTGACTGATCAAGACTTCGATGACCTATTCCACTTGGAGATTGTAGATGCTTAAGCTAGCATTACTTGCTTGTCTATCCCTAGCTACAGGGGCCAGCACACCGACAGCTATCCGACCCCCAATACAACTAGGACAACCATCACTAGAGATTATCTGTGCGGACATGGAGCGCAGGCAGGGTATAGAGGTAGACTGTAGTGAGCTTGACGCTCCTTACATAGTGACCTCTGGTATTCTTAATGATTTAGGGTATGGAGAGGGGATACTAGGACTATTTAGGCATGGAGATATAATTATCTTTGTTAGCCCTAACGTCGAGGACTTTGCGGCCATAGTAGTACATGAGACAGTGCATTATGTCATATACTGGCTAGACCTCGGGCTACCTCGGTGTGATGGAGAGAAGCTCGCACGTGCAGTCAGTGGCGGCGAATGGAACGAAAGAATAGCAGCAGGATACTCATGTCCCGTCCCGTCATCGTAGTAGTCGAGTGGGGTGACGCATTCATTGATACAGATGACTTTGATATCAAGGACGCTAAGGAGACCACACCGGTATACCGCACTACGGTTGGGTTCTATATAGCAAAGAACCAGCACGGTATTGTACTGGCTACAGATGTGTACGCTAAGAAAGAGGATGGAGTAGCCGCCAAGATGTTCATACCTTGGGGCATGGTCAATAAGTGGGAGGAAGTATAATGTGGGCAACACTCATAAGTAACCTACTAGGTACATTCAGCGAGAAGGCTGCTGATGTATACTTGCAGAAGCAATCCCTTAAGCACGAGGCTGTTATGGCCAAGCTTAAGGGTAAGATCGCATGGCAAGAAGCCCTCACGAGGAGGGCTTCAGAGTCAGAGGGTAGAGACCACGAGTGGGAAGTAGAGAGCATCAGGAACTCGGGGTGGAAGGACGAACTAGTTATCGTCGTCCTCACTGTCCCCATGGTCCTCGTGTTCGTTCCCGGCTTTGAGGTCTATATTATGAAGGGATTTGAACACCTCGCTAACACCCCAGAATGGTACCGATGGCTTATCATGATGATCTACTCTGCCACCTTTGGCATCCGCCTCTGGAGGCGTAAGCTCTAAGTCTTTACTCCCCCTCAACCACCTCTCGCGCCGCACTAGTTTGCGGCGCTTTGCTATCCGTGGGTGCATCATCGTCCTCCAGTGCAGCACACGCTGCGTCTAGTGCTCTGAGTTCTCTACGCCACGTGGCAAGATTAGCTTCGGCTCGTCCGACACGGTCGCGGAGCGTAGCTCGTTGAGCAATAAGAGTTGCTCCGAACTCGATAACTCCCCCAACATCTTCCGAGTATGCTGGTGCTGTGCTCGCAGCATTGACCGTACCTGAGGCCACGGTATTACGTGTCCCTCCGGTGCTGACTGACCCGCCGCCCTCACTATCTCCTTGTTCAGCTCGCGCAGCAGCTTGCTTAGCTCTTGCTTCAATGGCTTCGTCATCAATTTGGTCTTCGATGAGGCTTCTGATGTAGTTTCCGTATTGTTCGACTGCTCCTCTCTTTTTGATGGCATCTGTCAATCCCTCCATACGAATCTCTGTATCACCGATACCCCACGGTAAGGTGAGGGTCTTTATTACTACCCCATCACCTATGTCCTGTGTCGCTGCGGTCTCCCAGAGCTTCATGTCTGACTGCATGACAGCTAATGCTTCTGTCTCATTCATACTAGTACCTGCTTGGCCTTCTTAATGCCGCCCTGCATGCGCTTGCGTCCGCGGCCCTGCCAACCACAGTCAGCACAACGATACCTCATGTAGCTCTGCACGTTCAGCCGTTGCCAACCACGTGTGCCTACGTTCTCGGAGCCACATGCACGACACATCGGAGCCTCTTGGTCATCTACATACAGACCATGATTAGGGTGTCCTTTGATCCAGCCACGTATCTTGAGGTAGAGCATCTCTGTTATACGAACGTCCTGCTTGTTATACTTCTTCATGACGTTCCACCATGCTTCCTCGTCGCGCAAGCAGCCGAGCCATAGGTCTAAGCCTTGGTGCTCAAGCTTCTTAACGCCCAGTAGCCTACCAGATACATAGTCCAGCTTGTTGCTCGGGAACTTGAAGCGTTCCTTCACGGTCTTCAGTAGGTCTATGTTCTTCGGGGTCAGTGGGGGCAGCATATCAGCCTCTACGAACTCACGGTTGAGGTGCTTCATATCGAAGGACGTACCGTTGTAGTGTACAACAGCGTCAGCCTTGTCGATCATGTCCCAGATGTCCTGCAGGAACCCATCGTCCTTGCATGACTTGTAGTATACCTTCTTCTTACCTAGCCACTTAGCGGACCACGACATCATGTACGTGGGCTCTACTATGAAGTCAATGGGGATGAACTGATTGAACAGTCCCCAGAAGTACCCAAGGTTAGGGCTGGTCTCAATGTCCAGCGTAAGTATTCTCATGTCACTCATGTTAGTTCCTCCATTCGTACTATCATACCCCACGGAACGAAGCACTCACTGCGGTATATGTTGTTACTCGCACAGCGAGATGAGCACAGCACCACACCGTCATCGTTCTCTTCTACAAGCCATCCTATGTCTTGGGTCTCTAGACTTGTATATGCATGGTCAGGATCGTATGCAGCCTGCCCACACCACGCGTCACGCCACGTAAGTAATATTAAGGGTCTATCAGTAGCCATGTATCTTCTCCTCTAGCTTTTCTGTTAGTAGTTGTCTCACTACTTTGATGTCATCTATGTCCTCTTCGGAGAACAGCTCCGGGTAGGCATCCAGTACATACTCGTAGTTGCTTACGAAGGTGAGTAACCACAGTAGATCAGCCCTCGTCAGTGCGCTCATTCTCTATCTCCTTCTGTAGCGCGGCTAGGCACCTCCATGCTGCCTTTGCCATGTGCCGCTGCCCGTCTGTATCAAACTCTATCCCCTTAGCCCTGTCATTAAGATGCCGGTCTGCGGAGTCATACTCCTGCTTAGACTTAGACCTGTCCCAGTGTAGTGCAGTGCCGGGGTTATGTTGTTCGTTACCTATAAAGGATACTCGTGCAACGGCCTCCAATGCATCAGGGAAGTAGGCCCTCACACCAGAGAAGAGAGGAGTCTCCTTGCGCAACTTATCATACTCTTCTTGCTGTGTTGGGATTCCCAGAAGCGGCCTGAGTATTGCGGCTCTGTCCCCGGCACACGCAGCGCATTGCGGATTGAATGTGTGCGTACCACAGTACTTACACTCATCACTTTCACGGTACTGCTGAAGTTGATTATATAGCGTGTTCATAAGTCTATCTCCTCAGTCTCCTCACTCAGCGTTATCAGACAGTACCCATCCTCTCCGAAAGGGAGGAACCTCTTGCGCCATGTGCCCGTCGTAATCCACTTGTCGTCCAATAAGTACTTCTTCCTCTGTAACAGATCGTAGAGACCCTTCTCGAAGTTGTCTCCGTCCCCCAGAGGGACTACTAACTTTGAGGTACGTGCCCTCGGTATCGCGAACATTACCATCACTGTCACGGGAAAATCTATTGGCTTTCCTGTCCATTCTGCTACCTCCCTGTGGGCGTCATCGCGCCACTTCTTATATGTCTTGGGGAAGTACGGCTTACCATACCTTGGTATCCTTGGGCGACTCGCCGCTACCGGGCGTAAAGGAATCCTTATTGTTAAGTCTTGCATCCTTACCTCCTTGTTTGATAGCTCTCTTGTAATCATCGAGCCACTCACATGCACCTCCGAGTTCATCGGGATGTGTGCCGTACACTCCGGGAACAGTACTCCCCTTCTCTATAAACCTACCGTTTGCTGTTACCTCATAGTTGAGGAGACTCAAACAGATACGGGCAGCTATAGCTAGCTCACTAGGGTCATGCTCCGCACGCTGTGCCACCAGCACGAAGAACTGTCGTGTAGCTATGTCTTGTTGTGGTGTCAGCTTGTTGTTAGCCATTGATGTTGTCCTGTGCTCGTGTCTTAAAGATGCGTCGCACCTCTGCCTCCAGCACATCAGCTTCAGCTTGCGCGAAGTCCTCAGGTGCACCACTCTCTAGGAACAGAGCTTCCATCTTCTCTACCAGCCGACGTACTGAGCGCACGTTAGCCAGTGTAACATCGTCTACCTCTACTGGGTAGGCATCGAATCCTATCTCGTCCAGTGCCTCATTAGCACCGAGCAGATAGAACGGCTTTAGTCTATTGAAGTATGCTTTAACTTTCATTGGTTAGTACCTCCATAATCCATCGTTTCTTGTATAACTCCATGCCTTGCAGGTCGAAGACAGGCTTGTTGCAGCAGAGTGCGGTGTATGCCTCCAGTCGTGCCCCCCGTGACTTATGCCAGCCGGGTAGCACTACCACTCCATCCACTTCATCAGCTATGATAGTGACGTCAGCTCCAAGGTTCTGTCCCCATGTGTTATCAGGTTCATCGTCCTCGGCTGGGTTGATGACCTCGTAGCCTTGCTCGCGCAAGATGGCTGCTCCCTCGTGGAACGCGGGGTAGTTGAGGTCTTTAGCACCGCTCATGGGTCCGCTCAAGTAAATCTTCATTAGTCTACCTCCAGTGTTAACTCGCCCACAGTCCACTCATTCTCTTCTACTTCCTCAAAGTCCCACAGCTCCCCAGCCTCTCTCCGTATCCACACGAGCCTTCCCTGCTCCCTCATGTACTTCTGCCAGTCTTTCTTGCCAGAGTGTATCTGATACATGCGGGCACACTCCTGTATCTGCTCCTCTGGTGTCTCCATACCATGTAAGGCTTTGGCTGCCTTGCCTTTACCTATGCCGGGAAGACCGGGGATGTTATCCGTGTTGTCCCCCATTAATAGCTGCATGTGGAAGTTATACATGGCCTGCTCCGGTGTCACATCGTAATGCACGTTGTGGAGCCAGTTATACTTGAGCCCCGGTATCTGATCGAGGTCCTTATCCAGAGAGATGATGACCGCACCGTGTGGTCCGTACTTGGTGGCGTTGATACCCAGTAGGTCATCAGCCTCCTCGTCTACCCCGGTGTAACAGTCGTACTTCTCCTTCATGTAGGCTTTGATCTTCTCCTCGTACGTGGGCCTGTGGTCCTTCTTACGGTTACCTTTGTATGGCTTAGTCTTGGCTAGCTTGTGCCTAAACGTGGGGCTGTCACTGAAGTATACTTTCAACTCGAATGGATTGATCTGGCACTCGTCGCACAGTCTCTTGATTAGAGTCCGTACGTTCTGCAGTGCGTGCTCCAGTGGCTCTAGCTGTACCTCAGGCCATATCTTGTAGTCCTCACCCTCCACTCGGGACATGATGCCCGGACACACCTCGTCCAGACGATCTGTGCACTCACGCTTGAACTCGAAGTCCTCGTGGTCACGAAACTCTCCTTGGAAGAGCTTAGCCTCACCATCAGGGGCTCTCTCGAACACAGGCGTCCACGCTAGGTGCCACCGGGTCCTCTCCGCCGCAAAAGCACAACGGAACAGAACAATATCACCATCGAGTAGCCCGTACATTAGTTTATGACTGGTTCATCAGGCAGGATCACATCATCAGTGGAGCCACCTTCTACGTCTACCTCGATTGCGGGGCTATCAAACAGACTTACCAGAGACTTGTCTAGATAGTCAGCTTGAAAGATAGCAACAGGGAGCATGACCGTGCTGTGCTCTACGATACCGGTAGCCTTGTTGCGTACCCCGTACCCGCAGATAGTACCATCCTTATTTGACTGGAAGTTACCGTCTTCCTGCATACACTTGGACACGGGCTCGATCACGTAGTATGTCAGCCCTTCGTTAATGATAGCTAGTTTATTCTCCATCAGTGCTCTCCTTAGCTGTAGCCTCTTCGGTCTCCAGCTCATTGATTACCTTGGCTACTTCCTCAAACAGTTTGTTCATACGTATTGCCTCGACAGGGGTGACGTTGTACTTGCCCTGTGACGCAAGGTTAGCTAGTTCGATTACTACCGTACTCCTACTCATGCCGCTTCCTCCTCCTCTAGCATTTGCTCGGTGACCTGCTTAATGTACCCCAACAACAGGTCAATCTTCTTGCTCTTATTCTTCTGCTGTACCGCTGTCCATGGTAGCGCATCTGTGTGTAGTGCGGCCACAACCAGACGGGTAGCATCTGCGCGGGCAGCTTGGTGTTGTATGCGCTTGCCTACGTCGGGAGCTGGCGGCAGCATGCTACCCGGCCTTACTACAACCACATCTTCCTTAGCAATAGGCTTGATGCTACCCCAGTCCACGTTGCTGTTGCGCTCCGTGAACGTGATGCTGTCACCTATCTTGAACTCAGGCACCTTCTGCCCGAGCCGCCAGAACCTCTCCACACCCTCCAGCTTAAAGCTGTAGAGCATAGTACCGTTCCAGTCCTTCTCATGTAAGCTATGGACCACGCCTGCTACTTCTGTACTCATTGTCTGCCTCCAAACCTAAGTGTTCTCATAACATTCCTGCCTCCTTAGCTATGTCCACGTACAGGGACTCCGGTGCTTCGTACGTCACCTCGTTTCTCTTTGCTTCCTTGTTCGCCCAATGTGAGCCTACCGTAACACCAGCTCCAAGGGGAACCGTCAGTCGGATATTGTATAGCTTCTCCAGTAGGATATAACAGTCCTTTATCAGACATTGCCGTCCTATCTCGTGCCATAACTCTACCTCCTCGGGATGTATCTCAGCGACAATACTATCGTGTACAGTGTTCACCAAGAAGCTCTGCATATCTGCCATCCGATGCCACGCACACACTAGGGCGATGGGTATAATCTCAGCCGTTGCGAACCCCTGAACAGGGTAGTTATATATGTTCGTGGTGAACAGGATGTACCCTCGCTCTGTCATCCTGCACCCCGGCCAGTGGAATATCATACCGTACTCGGTCCGTAGTGTCTTGTCGTCTAAGACTTTGTGCGTCCAACCTTTCTGCGTTCGGGCGATCTGGTGGTACTTCTCTGCGAACGCTTGGTAGTATCTCTGTTGTGCCGGGGTCCCTGACTTCCCTCCGTAAAGGGGTTTGAAGGTCTCCGGTTTGGCGTCTTGCCTTTGGTCTCCATTGACTTCCTCCTCTGGTATCTCCAGCAGAGTAGCTGCGCTAAACTTATGTACATCCACGCCGTGCGTGATATCGTACAGTGCCTGCTTGTCCCTACCCATGTGTGCTGCGATGCGGAACTCTAGCTGCGCACCATCAGCCTCTCCAACCAACCACCCCTCGTTCCTTGCGCAGAAGGTAGGCTTGAAAGCACGGTTAAGGTTCTGGAACTGTACCTTGAATTCAAAGCCAGAGCTGGTGAGGCGGTGGGTCCGCGCTACGCATTGATTAAACACAGCCTGCAGTAGACCATCTGCTTCGTTGCAGCACAGTTCAAACTTGCGTAAGTACTTTGTCACATCGCTGTGTAACGCAGCCCACTCTTTATGAAGCTTCAGCCACTCCCGCTGCCGGTCTGTCTTAGCCGTAAGCTTACTCAACACATCAGCCGCAACGCTAGGCGTACCCGACTTGGTCAGCATAAGCTTACCCCGGTAGTCTCTTGGAGGCCTGAACTTCAACACCCCATATACATACTCACTCTTCTGTTTGGTAGCTGTTGGAGGTACACCATCCATGTACCTCTGTAATTCCTCAGTCTTCTTAGCGTACTGATCCTCGGTGTCCTTGATAGCATCCATTACCATCTTAGAGTCTAGCTGCATACCTTGGAACTCCATGTCCGTGAGTGCGGGCGTTACCAAGCACCTCTGGTACTGCAGGTGGATCAGCTTCCTGCTCTTAAGTATCTCTCTCTGTTTAAGGAACAACTCGTGTGTAGCAGCTATGTCCCTTTTACAGTAACTCAGGAGCCATGACTCAGGCATGTCTGCCGTGTCTATCCCCATCTTGAGCATTGTACCTATCAAATCTTCCTTTGGTGCTAGGCCATACCTCTTGAGGCATGCGCTGAGGCCTACCTGTACCATGTTGTACCTGTTACCTCCGCGGACGTACTCTCCGATCATAGTGTCATAGACAACTACTTTCCGTAGGTCTAGACCGCAACGCTTAAGCCACCCAAGCTCAAACTTACTGTTATGGGCAACGATGAAGTCTGCTTGCTCACACGCTCGAACAAGCTCACCCATTCCGTACTCGTTAGCGAAGCATGAGTGAGTAGTACGTGTAGAGAGGGCCTGTCGATCCCCCCCGGCGTCGCGTATATCTCCTGCTTGGTTCCAACAGGCAAGAACGATTCTATTTCCACTAGCAAGTGGAGAGCCTTTAAGGATTGTAGTCGTTTCAAAGTCAAGTGTAACATAGTTATCACTCCAGTAGATAGCTGGGTCAGGGTTACTCACATGTGCGGGTAACCCCGCCAGCTTTGTCATTACTCGGCTTCGAAGTCGGTCCAGAATCCTGCCTCGCCACCTGATCCAGTGACTAGCTCGATGACCTGCACTGCCTTCATGCGGAGGGTAACACCAACGATACCACTCGCTGCACTCGTGTACGGGACAACCTGCCCCTTGATGCGGACAACAGAGCCATCGTACACAGGCTTGGTGATCTTCTCACCTGTAGTAGCGTCAACTACCACGGGTGCTTGATCGAATGCTTCCCCGTCCTTAGGGGTTACCTTAGCCTTAAGCTTGAACCTCAGTAGCACATTACCTGTTGGTACACCCTCATGGGCATCCCTCAGAGCCTTCCTCTGCTCCGCTGTGCTGTCTTCTGGGTAGTCCGGACGTGTGTACTCCACTAGGTAGACGGGACGCGGTGTGAGCGCATCCTGCTTAGCCTGAGGGAGTGTAGCGATGAACTCGTCACGTACCGTCTCCAGCTTAGCGATAGTATCCGCTGCTAGCTCCTCAGGGATACTCAGGTCCACCTTAAACACACCCGTAGGTACGTGCTCGGTGTCTGCCTTGGTGATCCATGGGTAGATAGCAACACCCGCCGGTGTCGTTACTGCTTCGTATCGTGGTGCTTCACTCATTATTATTCTCCTTTTAAGAGTTTTCGTGCTTGATGTATTCTTTGGTAGATTACGTTAGCTGTTGTACCCTCCCGTTCTGCTAGCTCCTCCGGCGTGTATCCCTCTATCAATACCAAATCCAGAGTAGCCCGGAGCAGATAACTCAAATCTTTAAGTCTAACCTCTATCTGCTGCTCAGAGTCCCTGATGTCCATGGGGTCTGCGTTAGTCCCATCCAGTGCCAGCGTCTTTACTATTGTGTCGTAGTGAGCTTGGATAAGATCAGCATGGAGCTTAGTGGCCCTACGTTTATCTGTCAGGAGGTTAGAGTATATCGTACTCAACCATCCATCGTGTGTAGCAGCTACGTCACATTCAAGTACCTTGACGTACACTTCTTGTCGTAGGTCTTCGTCCCACTTCTGCTTCTCACAGAAGGCAATCATTTGAGGAGTTAGTTGCATATTATTCTCCCTCTACTATTATAACGTCTGACGACGCGGTTTCTTATTACCCTAGGGGCATTACTTTACTCAGATGAGGTTCGATAGCTACCGCAAAGTATTCATGCTTGCCACTTACCTTATTCTTCGGGAGACTTATGACTATCTCCCCATTCTTTTGGTGATTCGGGTTAGCGCCGAGGCCAATCATCACATCAGCCTGCGACGGAATGCCAGTGTTGGAAAAGTCCACATCCCCCATGTCCAGTACAGCTTTGTCCTGCGCCGAGTCACCGGCCTGTGTTACACTTACCACCACGCAAGAGTATCGTTTGGCCCATTGTCGTGCTTGTTTTGCTGCTGACTCAAGTGCTAGTACGTAGTTGTCCTGAAACATGTTGAGGTTGCGAAGCTGATCCAACACCAGCACATCCGGCTTGTGGAACTCAATGAGATTTGTAATCTCTCGTGATGTGCCCGGAGCTAGTCCCTTAAGTATTAGCTGTTCGTACCCATGCTCCCGTGCTACATCATCTGCCTTCTGTGGGGCATTGATAACCTCCAGCTTGGTCATGCCACTGAGACGATTGACGACTCGCATGTTGATGTCTGCGATGGGGTCCTCGTTACCTATGTACAGGACGGTTAGACCTTGTCGTGCGAAGCCTGCCATCATCTCAATGACGAACATCGTCTTGCCCATCTCTGGACGGGCGAATAGTATCAGGTGGTGGCCGGGTTTTACCCCCCCATCCAGCCTGTCGTTGAGCGACTCAGGATAAATACGAATAAGATTATCACGATCAAAGTCGGTAGCAACCAAGTCGAGGACGCTGTAGCCTTGTCGGGTGTCGTCTTCTTGCTCGTCATCTCCAAGCGTTTTTGCATCCAGTATTTCATTGTACTCCTCCAGTAGTGTTGCAGCCTCGTCGCCCGCTAGGAGGGCAGCCGCAAGTTGGTTACCGATCCTCTCTCTCTTCGTCTGTATGAGGTCCTCTACTACGTTTGCCGGTGACGAGTCAAATTGTGCAAGACCCTTAACCAGTCCCTTGAACATCTCCTTGTGCTTGTCGGCGGATACCTGCCGAGCAATAGATTCACCGAGGAGTTCATCATCCACTCGTGCTGCTCCGGGGTCAGTGTCGTAGTACTCGCAGATTCCTGCCCAGACAACCGATCCTTGTTCCGATAAGTCTTGTGTCTCAACGTGCTTTTGTACAGCATCGAATGCCTCCTTAGATTTGATACATGAACTTAGTACGTGCTTCTCTCTCATGTCCGTTCCTGTATGACTTTATGCACATGTCGCATATCCACTGGAGCGTAGTCGTTAAACTCAAGTATAGCATTGTAATACCCTTTCTCTTCGTGTGTCTCCCACGGCCCACCTCTATGGCAGTGCCCATGGACATTAGTTCTCCCAAGTAGCTCGTTAGGATGCACAGGCATGTGGGTTAGCCAGAATCTTTTATAAGCATAGACTCCCCGTACCTCATCAAATACATAGAGATAATCCTCTACTGGTAGGGTGTCGTGATTACCACCTACCATTATCAACTTACAAGGAAACTCAGCTTCTTTGATCTTATGTATGCCCGCTGTAGTCCATGTAATATCACCAAGCACAATCAAAACATCCTTCTTAGTCACACTTTGTCGTGCTCGGCGAAGTATGTAATCGTCGTGATCTAGTAAAGATACAAACTGTGTCCTAAACTTCTCGTGTACGCCGGTATGACCAATATGCCAGTCAGATGTTACGTACACATGGCTCACGCTACTATAGCCTGTGCGTATCCACTGCCGGTGCGCATAGGGCCTCCTGTCGGGGTCCATCCATGCTTTATCCATGCATTGACTGACTTCTCCAGCTTCTTTATACTCTCTGCCCTCACAATTTGGTAAGTAGCTTGCATAATGCCTCCTCCTCCATGTTCTTTAGGTCTTGTTTGAGAGGTAGTACCTTGACGTCACCCCATAGTAGTGCCCACTTATGAGCAAGTCGGAACGCTTCCGCCGTGGCATCTTGATCCAGAGCAATGACTATCGGTCGTGGGGCATACAAGTTGATTTCGTCTGCTCTCGTCAAGCCAATGCCCGTCCCAAGCAGCGCCACAGCATTCACATACCCACTCGCCCTGATTGCGGAAGGTAAATCCTCCACTACCATAGTTGGTGCGCCTATCTTTGTCTTGTACCATGATATTCCCTCCTCGTTCTGATCAACGTATGTGAGTGCCTTGATGCGAGACCTACCATAGATGTCACGCAGCACCCACCCCCGATGCACGTACTTAGGTGACCTGATACTCATGGCCACACGCCCCCCATGGTCCGGTGTCCACCACCAATGCAGGGGGTTAGTAATACCCCATAGCTCGCGTATTCTCTCTAGCTGCGCAGCATTCAATGCCTCTACCTTTCCCTCAAACACAGCTCTAGGCTTTGGCTTCTGTACTAACCCAGAGTTTGTCGTGTTCTTAAGGCCAGTGTATCCTTTCTCTGGGCACTTAGAACGGAAGCATTGCCAAAGTACTTGTCCGTCTTCACTAAGTGTAATAGATAAGCTTCTCTCTCGTGTACTGCCGCCGTCACACCTTGGACACATCTCTCTTATCGTGTCGCCGGGTGCTAGAGAGCCTGCTAACAGAATGATTTCTGACTTCATGATACTTTATTCCTCTTATTTTTCAGTATCTTATAGTATATTAACGAATGGGAAGCCCCTTTCTTAGATTCTTACTCATTCTACGCTCTGCTGGGAGCACCGTAGGGGTCAGAAATGCATCATCGACACCCCATTTGTTCCGTAACCTCAGTCTAACAGTGATAAGTTTAAGTGTATCTGGGGACGTAGTGCGCCATGCCTCAGCTATCGACCTATACATAATTCCTTTAACAGTTACTGGTAACATTATTGTTCTCCTTATAGTTAACACGTGTGAAAGTTACTCCTTCATCCTTATAGAACAGGAATCCGAAGGTTCCATCTTCATATTGTACGCTGAACTGAGCAGAGAGGTGGTCTATGACATCACCTTTCTTCTTAGTCTCTTTGTTTAGGACGGATCGGAAGCTCTTGTTGCTTCTTGGTCGTATCATCCTGCTCCTCCTTATACTTCAAACAGCCCTGACATTGGCACCATCTACGCATACCACTATTGGTGGGGCGTGCGCATAGCGGGTTATTGGGGTATGGATTTAACATCCTACCAAAGCCTCGCATACTGAGGGGGGGTCGTTATCTTAGATACTGGGGGCACTTTTGTGTAATACTTCATCTTCTTAGCGAACTTCCATAGTGCCACGTTATCTGGGGTCCATATCATACTACGTAGTATGCTTTCACCCTGATGTACCGGGTTACTGTTATCTTGTGCAATAACAGTAGTGCCAAGTTTATTCCTAGCGATGTAGTCACAGAACGTCTCAATACGGTAAGCTTGCTTAAATGATCGGGGTCCTCGTGGAGCCTTACTGCCATTAGCTTTATCGTAGGCATAACTTACAACTACGAAGGCACTACCAAAGTTAGACGGACATTTCTTATTTGATTGTAGAGCCTGTCTCATTTCTACGCTAGTATGGTTAACCAGAGCCTTTATAGCACCGGCCGCGGTGAAATCCTCGTTGATACCTATCAGCTCTTTTGCAGCACACGTTGACATACCTCTTACCATCATAATCAATTCTCCTTTTTAAACCATAGACCGACGGCGCTTGAACGCTCCAGTTCTAATTTCGGGGAGAGCTTGCGCGAAAGCTTCGTAATACTTGTCGAGTGTTGTGCCTTCAATACCCGGAGCAGTATTAACCTCGTATACACTAGCAGTTTCCCCGTGCTGATTCCAGCCAACATCAACACCCCCAAAATCAAGCCCAAGGGCAGCAACGGCAGAAATACTACTAGTACGTACAGCAGCAGGAGCATCCACTCCACTACGGCAAAACACCCAACCAGCATGTGCATTGCGAATCTGGTAATTAACTTCTTCATTATTCATCTCCTTACGTTTTCGTTTCATTTGAATATCGATAATGTCTCCTCGGAAACAATGTACCCTGTACTCGTCTTGCTTCTTTACGTATAGCGTATATAACGGCGCACGAACGATGGGCTGATCGAGGTCACGTGCTGCAAGTACAATTCCACGACCTTGGCTGGCCCGAAGTAGCTGACGGCAGACCACGACCTTTCCATCTCCCCACCATTCGCGTGCTGTGTCCATGTCAGCTGTGTGCGGAGGCGTCGGTACGTCCTGTAGTCCCAAGGCAGTACAAGTGGCCGCTTTACACTGAGCATTCGCCACCGCTGCGGGAGTGTTAATGTAGGTCCCATTGAATTTCTCCTCTGCGCTACCCCAGTTAATGATAGTCCCAAAGTCTTTGTGTTTACGTATCTGTTTGGGCGTTGTTATTAGTACCCCAAGTCTTTTCGCCAAGGCACGTGCTCCCCTTGATCGTAGCTTGTATGGGTAAATTCTTATACTCATTTCTTATTCTCCTCTAGTTCAAGTGTGTTGGACTCTCGTCGAGTGAGTCTCGTAGCTTCGATCCATTCAGAGTTGCCAAACAACCCCCGCATAACAAGTCCCGGCCATCGTTTACAATGAGCGCGGAACCTGTATCGTCCATAGTCATAGCTGCGGTACAAGATACGCAGCCCGAGTCCAATAGCTTGTCCAACCTTGCGACCTCTATCTCCATATCCCCAACTAACACTAAGATTGGGCTCGTGTTGTCCGTCTCTACTTTTGGGTCGGGGGGTCCCTCCATAGGTTTGAACTGCTCCCAGTCACAGTTAACCAGCTTACATAGCACACTGGGCACTGTTGCTTGCTCTACCTTGTCGGGTATTACATGCGGTCTACTTAGTCCCACAGGGTTTATTGTCCAGTTCTGGCCATCATACGCATTAGCTAGGGCAGGCTTGACGTCGTATATCACAGCGTCCCACTCACTATCGCCCCACTCATCATGTACGATGTCACCGAGTACGGTGTATCTGCCGTTTTTCTGTACGTATTTTATGACGGGCGAGAACTCTAAATACCGTGTCGGCTTTAAGTCGAATTCTCGATGTAGCTCGCTCAGGTGTGTTACCAGTAGCCTGCGACTCTTTCCGCTTACCTGTATCCGCATGTCTATTGCCCTCAACCCAGACCTTACGCCCGTTCCTGACGCACCAGCTCCCTGACCCTTTATAGTCTCGCTCCATTTGTCGGTAGCGCGCTGCAAGGCTGTTGGGCTTCCACCGGTCTTTATCGGGCCGGAGGTGTTCCGCTGAGTGCGTACAAAAGGGCGAAAGGCCGTGACCACCGGCACGACTGTTCCCTTTCGGAATGTTAGTATCTTGTACTTATCCATCTGGAACACAGTATGACCTTCACATGGTGTCTTCCATAGACTCTTGTTGATTGTCTTGAGGTGAAGCCCATCACTCATAAACCACATGATATCCTTAGTCCTGTTCCATGCGTAATGTATTGGGCGGTCACTGTTGCGTGCCATATTGACGCTTTCATTCCTTTGGTCAGTCCACACGATGGCAAAGCTACCGTCGATAGTCTCAAGTATCTTAGCCGCTTCGTTTGGCTCTCCCTGTGATAGCGCAAGAGCAATCTGCATAGAGTCCACTGTCAGTGTATGATCAAACGTCGGTAGGCTTGCGCCTTTGTGCGCCAATGTCCCATTATGTACTAGCGTGATTGGTCCAAAGTTGAACGGGTGGGTGTTCTTCAGCTTGATATTGCCAATAGTTGCCGCTCGGTTATGGCCAATCTTACACCACGCGTCTTGGTAATCTTTCTTGTAGTGCTTAGAGTGGACGAACCTATCTCCTGCCATGAGGCTGCGCTGTGTCGTCACGCGGAATCTCTGATCCACATTGATAATACCTGTGGAGTCAAAGCCCCTCAGTGTATCCAATGTGAGAGCAAAGTGCATGAAGTGTCGCTTCTCCTCTATGTACTTCTCGTCCCTCGTTGATATATAACCAACAATTCCACACATTAGTTGATCTCCCATTCAAGTTCATTCCAAGGCGTAGGCTTATGACCTGCCGCCATAGTTGCAACGTCTATTGCTTCTTCTTGGTCTAGTTCATCGACGTTATTGTGCTCCAGACCTACCTTCTCGCACATACCTGCGCGTCCAATCTCCTCGTATTGGTCTAATATATCTAGTGGATCGTCGTATTCTTCCGCTAAGGCACGTAGTCCTAGCAGGAAGTCTACCCATCGTTGTATCTTCTTCATGTCGGTCGTCGCTGGGTGTTGCCTAAATTCGATACTACCTAATGTACTCAGTGGCTTAAAGTTAAGTGCGGAGTACTTGATGCAGTTAAATACACCTAATTGCGGCTGTGGCTTCGGTATTCTGCGTAGGGGGTCGTGTATGCGACCGGGCACTCTTATGTTTGCTTCCTGCACCATGCCTGCCTCTATAGGATGGTCTCGCCATAGTATAGGCTCATCTTGTGCGGGCTGCTTGTATGCCTTCATACCTACTCGTAGATGCTTAATATCACCGTACAGCGTCTGGGCAAACAGAGCATTACACCACAGCGGTACGCAGAAGTGACTGGATTCACGACCATCAGCAAATTGTTTGAATATAGACGGCTCCATTAGGACATACAACACTATTAGGTTCCATAGATGCTTAATTACCACATCAGACATATTAAGATGGACGTGTACCCCGCATCGTATGTGTGCTTTAGCTCTTGATGCTTTGATTATGTTTACTGCTTCCTCTAGGGCAGACTTAACAGCCCCCGGCTGTAATATGGTACTGATTAGCTCAATACCTCCTCCGCGTAGACTTGGATCGTTCTCTAAGTACCACTTTGTTACTTTTGTTTCGGTCGCAGCGAACTGACGAGGACTAAATCCTTCATACTCAAGCTCTATTCCTACGCGGGGACCTGTTCTTCGGGCTACGTTAGGGACTAGCTTAGAGAGTTTAGTCTCAAGGTTAATCATAGTACACCTTCCTGCATTAGTTTAATGTACGCACGCTTAGCTAGTGGATCAGCTTGTATGTACGGCTCAAAGCCATCGTCATTTAGTATTCCTGTGGGGTTACCTCTGAATACAACCTCAATCTCATTCTTGTTTGTGGGTGTTACTATAATATCACGGGTGATCGCAATAGAGGCTGCAATGTTCTTGTTTATTGCTTTAACAGCATCCTTTATTGTTACATAGTCGGGCCCGTTAACCATAAGAGCCATGCAATCACCACGACCATGACCATACGTAAGCCGGTAGTGGTCTCCCATACACGCTGACTTACGCATGTTTCTAGCAGCTCTCCGGGCTATGTAAACAGCCCCACCGGGTGTGTTGTATGATCCGCTTCTGGGCCACCAACACTCTAAGTCTGCCGCCTCGACTTGTACAGCAGGATGAGCTTCATTACCATCAGACCAGTGTAAGTCACCGTCCAGAACTTGTATGTAGCCGGGCCCTCGTGTGATATGGTGCATCCATGTACCCGAGTAATACATGCGCCAGTCTTGTTTATTTGCTTGTGACGGTTTCATTACAGTGGTACTCCTGCGCCGACAGCCTCGTTAATAATAGCAGTACGTAGTCTGTCACGCGCTACATGATCCCCCCTTGCTATCTTCGTCGGCGGTACCATGTAGTCTCGAACTCGGGTCCATTGTACTGCCCTAAATGCCTTTCGGATAACAGCAGCCTCGTTAGTTGTAAGCCACGTGCTTAGTCTAAGTGCTGCACTGCCCACACCATGTATAGTGTCATTTACATCAGTCCATTTGTTATCAGGTGTTCTGTACTCTATGCCGTAAGGTTTGGGTCTGTAGATACCCGGACGACCATACCACTCGGTTCTCGTATTAGCTTTGTTGGGGCCAGCACGCCCCTGTACCCCTATGCAGAGTTCAGCGAACAGTGCAGCAACAAAATCAGGACAGTTGAAGTCTCCCCCTAAATGTATATGTCCACCACAGCTACGGTGTCGTCCTAATATCCCTGCGAAGGTGCGCATTTCCCCACCCTCATAGGCATTAAAGTCTGGTTCGCATCCTATTGTCTGTGCTTGCGGCGAGACAAGTTCTTTAGAGAGGAATTTATGCTCTGGCTTTATTATATAACTGAGTTCTTTAGGAAGATTATCCTTAATCATCTGTCGCGCTACATCAAAGCGACCCATCCATGTGCGTGTAGTCTGGGCGGGGGGGATATTGTACTCCAGCATGACGTTATCTTCTTGTAGTGCAAATCCCTTTGTGACATCCTTGGGCTCAAACGGCTTGTCCTTTGTGCCATCAATAAGACCTACGCAAGGCACGACCAGACCATTGTCTCGGTTGTACACGAATACCTCAATGTCTGCGCCTATCTGTGGATCACATGGTATCTTCTTCATTACAGGTCCTCCATCTTTAGTACTGCGAATGTGGGTAGGTGCCACTCCGTGCTGTACTCGCGCACGTGTGTTAGTTCTAGCGTGTTCTCCTTCTTCTCTCGGGCCTCTTGCATTAAGACCTTTATACTCTTCTGTTTCTGGGTCTTGGGGGTCTGCATTGTCATTAGCGCAATCTCGCCCCGTTTGTTTGTCTCGTTAATCTGCGCGCTAAGTATGACTGCGTTCCATCCATAAGCGCGTGCCTCTATCTCATCCATAGCCGCACTAACAGACTCAGCTTCTAATGTACCTTGACGTTGGCGTATCTCTCCGGTGTGCTTCTCGACACGCACAGTGAAGTAGAACGGCACGACGTTACTTTTGGGCACTTGCTTGCTCCTTCCAGAATAGCTTCTCGCCTGCTGATCCATGCCATAGCCCTAATAGGACCTCATTGTTTGCTCTAGGATCATCCAAGTCATCAGCTACGCAGAAGTATACCCACGCACGTTTGAGCTGTAGATCAGTCCATAACTTGCGTCTGCGAAAGAAGTGGGGATGTCCTTCGTAGAAGTCAAGGTGAGCAAGTGCCTCTTCTTGCATGCTGTACAGCTCTCCCTTAACGACACTTGTTGTCTTAGACTCGAAGACTCCGGGGAAAGGACCAAGGTCACGTACTAACAGGTCGTCCGTGATGCTGTCGTACCCCATGAACTTAGCACCACACCTTTTAAGTAGTTCGTAGTTGGTCTGGTCTTCTTTTAAAGTGCCGTACACTAGCACCCTAACTGTGCCACTATCTCTTACTTTCATAGCCATTACTCCTCCTCATACCCACAGTCCATGTATCTTTTTGTCTTCTGTCTGTATCTCTACTATGTCCTTGTACTCATCTTTCTTTCTGAGTTCCTTCGCATAGTTATTCAAGTAAAGTAAATGTTCGTTGAGTTCATCAAGTACTCCATTAAAGTACTTCTCTGCTTTATCAGCGTATATAGTAAACAGCCATGAGTGCCCCTCTCCGCCATGTGCACCTGCGGTACGTCCTAGACCTACCATGCGACATATGTCCTTATGTTCTTTTAGGTACCTAGCGAATGAATGACATGATACTCTGTGTTCGTTACGTCTGGCTCTGTCTCCCAAAGCAAATATCTTACTGGCGTACTGATTACCTCCCCACATGTCTGCGCCGCCCTCGCCTGTGGTGGACTTAAGCCACATGTTATAAAGTATGTAGTCGTGGATATACTTACGGGGTACGCACAGGTAAGATGATAGAGCCTTTTTTCCTATGAGTCCAAAGTACGCCGCAATAGTAGGAACAGGGGGTAACACACCTCGTCGTAGCAAGTCCTTTTTAAATTGTCTTTGTCTTGGTGGGTTGTTGCGCAGCTCTGACTGGGTGTGGGCAGTAATGCCTGCAAGTATCCCACCCGTACAGAACCCATGCCATCCTTTAAGCTCATACCGAGGTCTACAGTGCAGACGCCCTTTGTTAGTTGTTAGATTGTAGAGAGGCTTAGGATTGTCGAAGTTCATCACGCAACTCTTCTTGTTGTTCTTTGCGGTTGTACTTAACTGCTGTTTCATGTCGTTGAGTGACACGTGCTCGTTTCTTGGGGTCCTTTTGTACCTTGAAGCGTCGTTGCTGACTCTTACTGAGAGGCTTAGTCATGGTCATGGTTCCTTTTGTTGGTCTCTACTTTAACAACCTTGCACGGTATGCCCTCTCGTTGGCATTGTTCACGGCATATCGCTGCCTTACGTGCTGTTGTAAAGACGCCCAAGATACGGGGGATTTGCTTGATCGGTAATACTACATAGACACTCATGTGTATACCACTCCTATAGCGGCGAACAGCAATACAATTATTACTGCCCATACCGCAATGTATATCATAGCGCGTATCATTGCTCCTGTAGCTTCGGGCCAGATCAGCGCAAAGATGATGATGACTAGTAGGGCGTACAGCATTACAGGATAACGTAACAGTTATTGTCACGCATCTCCCTTAGCTGTTGATGTAGTCCAAGTGCCCATCCTGTGCGCCTATCATACCGCCCTAAGCCGGGCTTCCCTTGCCACCATATCGTAGTCCATGCATTCCTGCATATAGCATACTTCTCTGCTGTCTCTTGGACTCTGGTATCATGCTCCTGTTGCTGAAGTACTGTTGGTGCCGCACAGCCAACAACACAGAGTGCTATCAATGTAATGAACCATCTCATTGTATTACTCCTTGTGTGCCCCTAGACCGAGACACTTCATGCACCCACTGCCACGCTTAACAGTGGTATGTACTCGTTTAGTAGAGCCATCAGATTGTGCTTGAGGCTCAAACTTGATCAGAGGCAAACTATTCTTATCATGCCCCATCCCGTTGCAGCGATCACAGATCACTTTACTCATCGTCATATCTCCTACCAATTATTTGTAAAGATACAATGTCATCTGTATCAATGAATGCGTCAGCCCACTCGGCCTCACACTTAGCACAGAGGCCATCATCAGGGTGCAGCTCGTCGTGTGGAAAGTTCTTCTTACACAACCCACACATGCCGTCAAGCATTTCAAGCTGCTCAGGCCGTACTTCACTCATCGTTATATCTCCTTGCGCACTAGCTCAATGTGTACGTACTTGTATCCCTTCTTTATGGCGTGACGTATGCTATTCCGAGCCATGTGCATAAAATCTGTTCTGGGCAACTCCTTGATGCAGTAGTAATGGTGGCTAAAGTAAGACCTTACGGCGAGAGTAAAGCTATCCGGGGTCTTACGCTTGGTGAACACAAGATCAATTACCTTATGTCCCTTGAGGGATACCTGCCGGGTCCCTGAGGCATGACACATAAATGTACTACCACAGCCCTCGTATATCGGGGTCTTAGTGGCATACCACCAACTACCTCGTCTGTATAGTCGTTTTCTCATCGTAGTCTGCCTCCTCGTCTGTCCTTCTTTGTGCGCATACCTCTAGCCGCATCAAGCTGTTTAAGGGCACGCTCGGGGTCTATCTTCTCCCCGTTGCGTATCTTAGCGTCTATCTGCCTTCTGAGCTTGTTAGCTGGGAAGTTCTTTGTCTTCACCGCAGAAACTCCTCTATCTCCTCGGCAAGCGACTCACACTTACAGATGCCTGCGTTGGGGTTAAGCTGACGCCTCATCTCATCAACTAGGTTGAAGGCTACTTCAGCCCGTGCTTTCCGCATTGTCTCTGCGGCCTTTTGTAACAGATTGTCATTCTGTGTGTTCATGGTGCTAGGCACTCCTTGTTGATCACATTGGAGGCATCGCTCTCTTGGCCCTCAATGTTAGTCAATGTAGCGTAAAAGGACCATGTACCCTCAATGATAAGGTCCTCGTACAGCAGCGTGTATGGATCAGCTATCCATTGTTGTACACGATGCTCATAAACAGGGACATCATTCTTGGTCCATGTGATATCACCCTCACCGTATATCGTAAGGGTATCAAGCTCTCCCGGCTCTATCGTGGTGCCGTCGGCATTGAGTAGAGGTAATCCCCACTCCCACACGGTAGGACATAGACGCCAGCTCTCTGAGTACACCGTCGGTGGTGTAATCATGTAGGCTGGACCTACAGTAGTCTCTAGCCCATCGTTAGCGCCATTTGTGCAGCCAACTAGGCATAAGAGAATTAAGTGTCTCTTCATCTTCATCATGCTCCTTTGCTTCAATGTATGCCCACTCAGTAGCGAGCACTAGGATCACCGCTAACAACAAGCACGGTGACAGTGAAAACAGTAACCAGTGTAATTCAGACATCATCCACTCCTTTAATAGTCATACCTTGTGCTCCTCGTCTAAGCAGGTTTCCATGGCACAACTATCGCAGGTATACCATGCCCAGCCATACCAGTTGTGATCATATGTGAGTGTGCCACCGCATCTGCAATAGTTCTTAGTGATGAAGCCAATTGTGGCGTCCACGTGTAGGTCTTGCCCGTTCACACACGTGATGAAGAAGTATAACAAGTTAAAAGCCCGGTCGTCATTACACGTTACCGGGCAAGGAGCGCCAGAAGGCTTAATGAGTTGGCTAACAATCGAAGCGGTTAGCAATGCGCGTTCAAGTTCCTTCATAGCCAACTACCTGAACCTGCCGTGTATGGCTTGTAGTCAGACCGCGGCTGAGCGTAGATAAATACATTGAATAGACTCTCGGCCTTTTTGCGAGTGTCACCGCGTGCTGTTGTAACTCCATCGGTTACCACGTGGTGCTGAGTCTTTTCGTACTCACCTCTTTGTACGTGCAGACACTTAAAGTATGTACTCTGCGTGAATGTGAGTTTATGGCGTTCCATTGTATGTACTCCTTTGTTGTGTATGCACTATGAACAAGGCATGATGCCGTTCTTAGGACCATTACTCCCTAAGCTATGGTGACCGCTGACACACCATGCCCTGTTCATAATACACGCTATGTACTCCTTTCTTATGTATGCACTATGAACAATGACCCGGTTCGATGACATAGCCCCTATCCGCTAGGCTATGACTGGTCGTGATCGCGGTAATAACGAATACAGCGAGTCACTGTTCATAATACACGCAACGCAACAATGCCCGCGCCTCTCGGCGCGGGCATCACCTTGTTTACTGCTACCGCTAGGCTACGCGGCCTCGGCTACGACATCCGTAACCATATCCGGAGCGGTCAATTCCTCCAGATTGTCCTCGATGGCATCTTGAGCGGCTATCTGCTCCGCTGCCGCCGTGTTCAGTCCCTCAATCTTCTCAGTGAGTTCCTGAACCAAGTCGACCAAGTCCGTGCCGACGATTGTCGAGCGCAGCGTGGTCCATGCCGCGTCCAGCTCAGCGCAAGCATCTTGCATTGCAGCGAGTTCAGGATGCGCAGACCGCCGTGCGTCTGCTCTTAGTTCCTGAATCAAAGCACGAGTCTTGCCGTACGACTTGAGCGGCTCGACCTCAAACTCGATACAACCCTTGGCGTAGGACATGACATTGTTTCCGTAGTCAGTGAACTTAGCCGTCGCAGGTTTCTCGCCCTTGGCCGGGGTCAACTTGGCAAACCTATTCTTAGCGATTGCCAATTCCATGCAGATCACACTAGCGTTTTCACGCCAACCCTGCACGACTGTCTCAAGCGTTACGTTCTTGTTACTGGCTCTGA
>Ga0255047_10000723_pt1 | contig 26481 bp, 25 predicted proteins | sample JV7_2_1_MG_FD_183640 | JGI IMG/M metagenome (GOLD analysis project Ga0255047, IMG submission 183640) | Seawater microbial communities from Jervis Inlet, British Columbia, Canada - JV7_2_1 | ecosystem: Environmental > Aquatic > Marine > Inlet | place: Canada: British Columbia | collected 2016-10-06
AATGGGACCGCACCACCGAACAGCCCGACCTCGTGCGAACCGACAACGAGACGACCCGCAACGACCTGCAACGACCCGCGAAGACAGAGCGCCGACGGCTCGCGGAACCCACCCACAGCAGTTCTGCGTCGGGGAACCCGTAGCGAGCACAGATCTCGCGGTTACCCAACGGTAATCGGCCGCCGATAGCCTGTCCGGATGCCGAAAACGGACGGGCTCGATCAGGACGCGCCGCTGTCGCTCGCCTACCTGACGTACCGCGGCAAGCCCCACGTGGGCGGCCAAGGCGTCTATACGCGCCATCTCACGAAGGCCCTGGTCGATCTCGGCCACTCGGTCGAGGTACTCGGCGGCCAGCCCTACCCCGTGCTCGACGAGCGTGTCTCGCTCACCAAGCTCCCCAGCCTCGACCTCTTCAACGACCACTATCCCGGCCGTTTCCCGGCCTACTGGGAGTTCAAGACACGCTACGACCTACTCGAGGTGGCGCAGTTCTGTACCGGCGTGTTCGCCGAGCCGTTGGCGTTCAGCGCCAGGGTCAACGCCCACCTCAGCGACCGTCTCGGCGAGTTCGACCTGGTACACGACAACCAGTGCCTCGGCTACGGCATCGCCAAGCTCGAAAGAAAGCTGCCCCTGATCGTCACACTCCACCACCCGATCACGCGCGATCGGATGCTCGAAATGAAGGCGGCCCCCAACCGCTTCAAACGCTGGTCGATAGGACGTTGGTACAGCTTCGTCAAGATGCAGGGCAAGGTCGCCTCACAGATGCCGCGAGTCGTCGTCGTCAGCGAAAACTCGATCCAGGACATCCATACCGACATGGGCGTCGATCTCGATCGCATGCGGCTGGTACCGGTCGGGGTCGATCCCAACTTGTTCAAGCCGATCGAGGGCGTCGAGCAGATCCCTGGCCGCCTGATCACGACCGCCTCGGCTGACGTGGCGCTCAAGGGGCTCGCTTACCTGATCGAGGCGATCGCCAAGCTGCGCGCCGACGGGCACGGCATCAGCCTCACCGTTATCGGCAACCCCAGGCCGGGCAAGTCGATGGACCTGATCGACCAATACGGTCTCGCCCCGAGTATCGAGTTCGTGTCGGGTGTCACCGACGAACGGATCGTCGAACTCTACAGCCAGGCCGAATTGGCCGTCGTGCCCAGCTTGTACGAGGGATTCAGCCTTCCTGCGATCGAGGCGATGTGCTCGGGCACGCCGCTCGTCGCCACCGATGGTGGCGCCCTCCCCGAGGTCACCGGAACGGACGGCGAAACGGTGTTCCGTTGCCGCAAGGGCGATGCCGACGATCTGGCCAACACGATCCGCGAAGCGCTCGCAAACCCCGGCGCACGCGCCCGCGTCGGCGAGGCCGGTCGCCAACGTGTACTCGATCGCTGGACCTGGACCCGCTGCGCCGAGCTGACCGTCGAGCAGTACCGCGAAGTGCTCGCGATGCCCGACAACATCGAGAAGCTACGCCGCAACGGACGCCTCTGAAGATCTGCGCACTGCGGAACCGACCATGCTCACCATCCGATTCGACGAACTGGGACTACGCCCCGGAGACAGCGTGCTCGACGTCGGCACCGGATTCGGCCGCCACGTCTACGAGTGCGCCCGCCGCGGCGCCAGCGTCGTCGCCCTCGACTACGCCGACGAGGAGGTCACCGATACCCGCAACACGCTCGGGGCAATGGTCGTAGAAGGCGAGATCACGGCCGACAGGTTGATCGGTGTGCTGCGCGGGGATGCCCGCAAGCTGCCGTTCCCAGATCACAGCTTTGACATCGTGATCACCTCAGAGGTGCTCGAGCACATCCAGGATGACGTCTCTGCGATCGCCGAGATGGTTCGGGTCCTCAAGCCGGGTGGCCGTTTCGCCGCCACCGTTCCGGCGTGGTTCCCCGAGACGATCAACTGGAAGCTGTCCGACGAGTACCACGCTCCCAAGAGCGAGGGTGGGCATGTTCGGATCTATGCCAAGACCGAGCTACGTGCCAAGCTGAGATCGGCCGGGCTCGACGTCGACGGCTATCACCGGGCGCACGCCCTACATTCGCCGTACTGGTGGCTGAAGTGTGCGGTCGGGCCCCGCAACGACGACCACCCGGCCGTCGCCAAGTACCGCAGCTTCCTGGAGTGGGACATCATCGAACAGCCGACCAGCACGCGAGTCGCCGACCGGATTCTGTCCCCGGTGCTCGGCAAGAGCTCGGTCCACTACGCCACCAAGCCGAACACGACTCATGACGGCACACCGGAATGAGCCCGATCCCAGATGTCCCAGGTGTTCTGTCGGCCGCCGAGGTCTTGGCGTCGGGCAGACACCTCGCTTCGCTGCAGACCGCGAGCGGCATGATCCCTTGGTTTCCCGGTGGCCACGGCGACCCGTGGAACCACATCGAATCTGCGATGGCGCTCGACGTCGCCGGTCTCCACGCCGAGGCCGAGCGCGCGTATGAATGGCTGGCCGATATCCAGCGCCCCGACGGCAGCTGGCACAATTACTACGTGCCCGACGGCAACCGCGACAACACCGTCGACGAGGCCAAGCTCGACACCAACGTGTGCGCCTACATCGCCACCGGCGTTTGGCACCACTGGCGCTGCACATCCGACCTGGGGTTCGTCGAAAACATGTGGCCGACCGTCGAGCGGGCGCTCGATTGGGTGTTGTCACTGCGACGACCTGACGGGCTGGTGTTGTGGGCCGTCGAACCCGAGGCGCACCCGTGGGACTACGCCCTGCTCACCGGATCGTCCTCGATTCAGCATGCCCTACGCTGCGGTGCAGCCGTCGGGATGGCGACCGGCTCGCTTCGACCCGACTGGGTTGAGGCTGCCGACGTGATGTGTTTGCTGATCGCCCACGCTCCGCTCTCGTTCCAGCCCAAGACTCGCTGGGCAATGGATTGGTATTACCCGGTGTTGACGGGAGCGATCGCCGACGAGCACGCCAAGCGGAGGCTCGCAGAGGGTTGGCCGACATTCGCAATGGATGGGCTTGGCGTCCGATGTGTGTACGACGAGCCGTGGGTTACCGCCTCTGAAACGGCCGAAGCGTCGCTCAGCTACGCAGCGGTCGGTGACATCAGCACCGCCACCGAATTGCTGGCGTGGACCCGCCCTCACCGACTCGACAACGGCGCCTACCTGACCGGCCTGGTACACCCCGAACGGATCATCTTCCCGGTCGACGAGCATTCGTCGTACACGGCCGCTGCCGTGATCCTGGCCGCCGACGCGATCGCCGGCGCCTCCCCCGCCAGCGACATGTTCGTTGCCCCGGCGATCCGCTCCACCGTGTAGCGAAAAGTCACCGGCCCATTTTCAGACACTTCTCGGTTACCGCTGGTGCCGGCTCGATGCAACGCGTTCTAAACTTCCCGACGTGTCACGATTGCTGCAGACCAACGCCGCTCGCACGATTCTGAGCATCTGGGCATGGTTCGTGCTTGCGGTGACGTTGATCATCATCGTGCCGATCGTGGCGATCCTGCGACTGGTGACCTTGCCCTTCGACAAGGGCGCCTACCACGCCGGACTGCTGTTCCGGAAAGTCGCCGTGATCCATCAAAAGCTCAATCCTCTGTGGAAGTTCAGGGTGTCGGGCGAGGTGCCGACCGACGGCCGTCTGCCATATGTCACCGTCGCCAACCACGAGAGCTTTGTCGACATTCTGCTGATATCTCACCTCCCTTTCGAAATGAAGTGGATGTCAAAGAGCGAGTTCTTCAAGATCCCATTCGTCGGCTGGGCGATGTGGCTGGCCGGCGACATCCGGCTCGAACGCGGCGACAAGAAGTCGAGCGCCAAGGCGCTGCTCGAGTGTCGCGATCGGCTCGACAAGAAGGTCTCGGTGATGATCTTCCCCGAAGGCACCCGATCCCGGAGCGGAGAGCTCGGCGAGTTCAAAGACGGTGCCTTCAAGATCGCGATCCAGGCCGGGGCTCCGATCCTCCCACTCGCCGTGCTCGGAAGTCGCACGGCGCTCATCAAGCACGACTGGCGATTCGGATATAGCCACGCCGAGGTTCGGGTACTCGACCCGATCCCTACCGAGGGGCTGACGAAACAAGACGTCGCCGAACTCCGCAATCGGACGCGGGCGGCGATCGCTACCGAGCTCGATGTCATGCGCGCCGAACGCGCTGCCGCGGACTAGCCCGTGCTCGAGGCAGCCGTCCGGCTTCTATTCGCATTCAAGCCGAAGATCCCCGCCGGCGTGACGATGGTCTATGTCGAAGCGCGAATCCATCCGGAGATACTCGGCGGCCTGGTCAGATCGTGACCGCTCCGGTCCAAACGGACCAGGCCTGGCGCCTACAGGTCGCCCTACTCGGTCTCGTCACGATCGGCGCCTACGGCCTGATCCTGTATGGCTTCGGGGCCTTCGTGACGCCGATCCGCGACGACACCGGCTGGTCGAACGCAGCGATCTCGTCGGCGTTCTCGATCGCCACACTGGTGGGCGGGGTCGCATCGCTGGGCACCGGGCGGTTCCTCGATCGGGTCGGGGCGCTGCCCGTGATGGCATCTACCCTCGTCGTCGGCTCGGGGCTGATGATCCTCAGTTCGTACGCCGACGCCGCCTGGCAGTTCGTCGCCGCCTGGGGCGCCGGTGGGGCGATCGCCTCGGCGGGCTTGTTCTACAACGCCACGATGGCTGTGACCGCGCGCGTCGCCCCTTCGCACGAGCGACCGCGGGCCTACACCTGGCTAACAGTGATCGGCGGGCTGGCCTCACCGATCGCCTTCCCGCTCGCCGGCGTGTTCGTCGAAACCTGGGGCTGGCGTGGAGCGATCCGGGCAATGGTGGCTTTCATGGCCATCTTCACTGTGCCTGCACTGGTGGTTGTGCGCGGCGACAAGGAGGTGATCGGTCACGACATCGACTCCCATCACGACGGTTTCGCTGACGTTCGAAGTGCTCTGTCCTCATCTGATGTGCGGCGATGGTTGCTGGCCAGCTCGGCCGCGATGGCCGGCCTTCTCGCCGTGCAGGTCCATCACGTCGGCGCGATCGAGGCGACCGGCGTATCGGTCGGGCTGGCGTCGACACTGGCGGGCATCCGCGGCCTGCTCTCGTTGCCCGGGCGAGCCGCCGCCGCATCGGTCACCACTCGAATCGGCGTGGTCAACGCCCTGCGGCTGACCTACGCCACGATGGCGGTCGGCACGATCGCTCTCGTTGCAGCTGGAACGATCGCCTGGGTGTGGATCTTCGTCGTGTTGACCGGGGTGGCATTCGGGTCGATCGCACCGATGCAGGGCCTCTACTCGACGGAACTGTACGGTCGGCGCCGGATCGGCACCCTGATGGGGATGCAGCAGGTGATCCTCGGCGGCGCCAGTGCGGCGGGCCCGTTGCTGCTCGGGTTCACGATCGACGCCACCGGCGGTTACGCCACGCTGTTGATCATGGCGACGGCGTTGCAGCTGATCGCCCTGATTCTGTTCCGCGATCCATCGCGAACTGGCGGGCGCGCGGGTGTTGAATCGACGCAAAGTCGATTCGGAACCAGCGGTGGTCGCTAATCGACTTTGCGTCGGTTCGGGACCGGCGACGTCAGCCGACGCGGGTGAGGATTCGTAGTGAGCCGGTCACCGATGCGAATTCGAAACGACCGCTGGCCAGCGCCGGCAGATAGATCTGCTCGTAGGGCGGGCGTCCACCATCGGCGGGGTCGGGAAACACGTCGTGGACGGCGAGTGTCCCACCGACCGCTACATGCGGTGTCCAGCCCTCGTAGTCGTTGCGGGCAGGTTCGACCCCGTGCCCACCATCGATGAACAACAAACCGAGCGGCGTCGTCCAGTGGTCGGCAACGATCGGCGACCTGCCGACGACGCCGACGACATGGTCTTCGAGACCAGCGTCGTGCACGGCGCTGCGGAACAACGGGAGCGTGTCGATCCTGCCGACCCGCTCATCGACGAGCTCGATGTCGTGATGCTCCCAGCCGGGTTGGTTCTCCTCCGAACCCCGGTGGTGATCCACGGCGAACAGCACCGTGCCGGCGTGGCGGGCAGCATCGCCGAGCCAGATCGTCGAACGCCCGCAGTACGACCCGACCTCGACCCATGGTGCCCCCGGAACCGACTCGCCCGCCGCCAGCGCCGCAGAGTGCAGCGCATCGCCCTCTTCGGGCGGCATGAAACCCTTGGTGGCTAGGGCGAGCTCACGAAGCATGGGATCGATCGACACCTCAGCAAGGTTACGGAGATCCGAGAGATCTCTAGCCATGCCAGAACCGGATGGGGGCAGAACCAGGTGGCGCCCAAACCAAATGACGCCAGAACCGGATCGGGCCAGAACCAGGTGGCAAGATGTTTCGGGAACCGATCGGAAGCGGAGGGCGTCCAAGAACCATGCGTGCACTAAAAGCGATCCTCGTCAGCGTCGCCCTCGTCGCTGCTGCTTGTTCGAACGACACCCCTACGGCGGCGCCGAACGAACCCTCCGGTAGCGATGTCAGCAACCCGGTGGTGACAACCCCCGGAAGCGATGTCAGCGTCCCGCCCGTGACAACCCCCGACGGCAGCGGCTCTGGCACAAACAACTCGGGGGGGTCTGGGTCGGGTCAGTTCCTGCGGGGCCTTACCCAATTTGCCGACTGCAGTGCGTTCTTAGATCACGTCAAGGCGGTCGCCAATGAACGAGTCGGGCCGTATGGCCTCGATGGCGGTCCGGTCTACTACCTCGAAGGCGACGTAGTTTTCGAGGAACTGGCGGTCGATGGTGATGCCGGTGCAGTTCGCGCCGACCAACCAGCCGACCAAGCAGCCGACGAGCCGGCGGCGGCGCCCGCTACCGGCGGGGATGACAGCGGCGACGGATCGTTCACCGGTACCAATGTGCAAGAGCTCGGCATCGACGAGCCCGACATCATCAAGACCGACGGCGATCGGATCCTGGTCGTCAGTGAGAACCGGCTCAGCTATGTCGACATCTCCGGCTCAGAGCCTGTGCTCACCGATCAGATCACCGTCTTGGAAGGCTGGGGCCACGAACTGTTCTTCCTAGGCGACCGGGCACTGCTGTTCACAAACGGCGGCAACTGGGGCGGCCCGATGCCGGTCGAGCCGATGCTCGACACCGCCACCAGCGACCCGTCCGGAGACGCCGAGGCACAGTTTGCCGAGCCATCGATCGAGGAAGACTACGACTTCGGGGCCGAGTACTACGGGCCCGCCGCGCACGTGTTCGAGATCGACCTCTCCGACCCGAACCAGCTGTCGATCGCCGGGTCGATGCGGATCGAGGGTCAGTACCTGAGCGCCCGGGCGATCGGCAACCATGTCCGGCTCGCCGTGTCGAGCATCCCCAACCAGCTGCCGTGGCTGTACCCACAGAACCCGAGCGGCGAGCAGCGGGCGACCGAGGCCAACCGTCAGATCATCGACGAATCGACGCTCGAGGACTGGATCCCGTCCTACCAGCTCAGCGGCCACGATGTCTCCGACGGCGGGCCACTGTTGACCTGCGGGGGAATGCATCACCCCGCCGAGTTCTCCGGCTTCGAGGTCGTCTCGGTGCTCGACCTCGACCTCAGCAGCGGTCTCGTCAACGGCTTCGACCCGAATCACGCAGTCGGCGTGCTGGCGAGTGGCCAGACGATCTACTCCTCCAACGACCGGTTCTACGTCGCTACGACGAAGTGGGCCGGCGCCGACCTCGCCAACGACGAATCACTTTTCCGTGAATGGTCAGACGACTATCAGACCGACCTCCACGCCTTCGCTATCGCACCTGGTGAACCCTCCCAGTACGTCGCCTCGGGCACCGTGCGCGGCAGCCTGCTCAACCAGTTCTCGCTCGACGAGTATCAGGGCCATCTGCGAGTGATCGGAACCGACGGCTCACCTTGGGACGACCGCAACCTGAGCGAGACACGCCTGGTCGTGCTCGACGAGCAGGGCGATCGGTTGGTGCCGGTCGGTGAGGTCGGCGGAATCGGCAAGGGCGAGCAGCTGTTCTCGGCTCGCCTGATCGATGACATCGGCTTCGCCGTCACGTTCCGTCAGACCGACCCGTTCTATGTTCTCGACCTCAGCGAGCCAACCGATCCCCGCATCGCCGGCGAACTGAAGATCCCCGGTGTCTCGACCTATCTGCACCCGATCGGCGACCGGATGGTGCTCGGCATCGGGCAGGATGCCACCGAGGAAGGCTTCCAGACCGGGCTCAAGCTGAGCCTGTTCGACGTCAGCGACCCGACCGACCCTCGTGAGGTTTCGGTATGGACGATGCCCGACTCGAACTCCCCCGCCGAGTGGGACCACCGTGCCTTCCAGATGTTCGGCTCGACGGCGATCGTGCCGGTGCAGGACTGGAGCAACCAGTTCAACGGCGTGATCCTGTTCGAGATCGCCGAGACGATCACCGAAATCGGCCGGGTCAGCCACTTCAAAGGAGATTCTGCTGCGCCCACCGACTGCCGGGTGCTAACCACCGACGAAGTGCCCCAAGACAGTGAGTTGTGGTGGGTGGCGGGCGATCCGTCGACCCGCCTCCAGCTGTGCGACGCCGACAGCGAGGGTGGCTGGGACGACCGATACTGCGAGATGATCCCCCTCGACGACATCCGCTTCTGGTTCGGCGATGAAGCGATCGCCGACGACCTGATCACATCGCTCGGTGCAGCCCCCGACGACCGCTTCGAGATCTGCTACCCCGACCAGACCTACCAGGAGCAGATCCAGCGCAGCCTGGTGGCGAACGGCGTACTGTGGACGATGTCAGCGTCGGATCTGCAAGCCAACGATCTCGGGTCGCTCGATCCGATCACCAAGATCGGCTTGCGCTGAACCGTCGAGGGGTTCGGCCGTGCGTTTCGGCCAACGACAGAGCCTCGCCGATGCCGTCGCCGACGTAGATGCCGGCGGACTGAGTAGCCCCCACATCGGCTGTTCCGCGTGGCAGCATGGCGCGATGGCGGAAGCACTTCAGAATCTGATCGCCCTGCTCGATCTCGAACCGATCGAGGTCAACATCTTCTGTGGCGTACAGCCCGACGAGGACCGCCAGCGTGTGTTCGGCGGCCAGGTTGCCGGCCAGGCGCTGGTGGCAGCGGCGCGCACGGTCGACGAACCAGGACGCCACGTGCACTCGCTACACGCCTACTTCCTGCGTCCGGGCGACCCGAAGGTTCCGATCCTGTATGAGGTCGATCGGCTGCGCGACGGCCGCAGCTTCACGACCCGTCGCGTGGTGGCGATCCAACATGGACGACCGATATTCAATCTGCAAGCGAGCTTTCACAACCCCGAACCGGGTCTCGACCACCACATGAAAGGGCCCGCCAACGTGCCGCCCGCCGAGTCGTTGCCCGACTTCCACGAGCGGATGGAATCGCACCGCAACCGTATCGGCCAGTGGTATGACCGCCCACGTCCGATCGACACCAGGTATGTCCCGCCCGACCCAGCCTTCGAGCCCGACGCCAAGGCCGAGGGGCAACTCGTGTGGATGCGCGCCGACGGCAAGCTGCCCGACGATCCCGTGCTGCACGCCTGCATCGTCACCTACGCCAGCGACATGTCGTTGCTCGACACGACGCTGCGGCCGTTCGGCTTGTCGTCGTTCAAGGACGATCTGATGATGGCCAGCCTCGATCACGCGATGTGGTTCCACCGGCCGTTCCGGGCCGACGAGTGGCTGCTGTATTCTCAACGGGCGCTCTCCGCCTCCTCCGCCCGTGGCCTGGCGAGTGGATCGATCTACGACACCACCGGAGAACTCGTCGTGAACGTCGTCCAGGAAGGCTTGATCAGGGTTCTGTCGTGACGCTTCGAACCCGACTGGCGCTAGCCGTGCTGTTGGTATTGACCGCTTGCGCCGAGAACCAGGCTCCCACAACAACCGCGACCCCCGACCCAACCGCGACCCCCGACCCAACCGCCGGGCCAGTCGCGACGCCCGACCCAACCGCGACCGCAACCTCCGACCCAACCGCGACCCCCGACCCGACGGCCGGGCCAGTCGCCTCATCTGTGATGTCGCCCACCACGACATCTCAGCCGAGCGTAACGACCGAGCCGCCACCTGAGGTGGGTGACCCCGCCGTGGCGGCGATCGCGGTCGCCGAATTCGACCAGCCGGTCGATCTCGCGGTGCGCCCCGGCGATCACGCCATCTACATCGTCGAGCAGCCTGGAAGAGTGGTACGCCTCACCGGCTCCGAGCAGACCGTGATCGCCGATATCACCGACCGCGCGGTCTCGGGCAACGAGCGCGGCCTGCTCGGGCTCGCCTTCTCCGCCGACGGTCGCAGCGCCTATCTCGACTACACCGACCTCAACGGCGACACGGTGATCGCCGAGTACCCGATCGACGCAGACGGCCACTTCGACGTGCAAGCGGAGCGGATCGTGCTCACCGTCGACCAGCCGTACAGCAACCACAACGGTGGCGACCTGGATATCGGACCGGATGGGATGCTCTTCATCGCCCTCGGTGACGGCGGTTCGGGAGGCGACCCCGAACGGCATGCGAGCGATCCTTCAAGGCTGCTCGGATCGCTGCTTCGAATCGACCCCCAGCCCGACGGTGATCAGCCGTACACGATTCCGATCGACAACCCGTTCGCCGACGGGACCTTCAACGGTCTCGTCGGCGCTCCCGAAGTGTGGGCGTGGGGCCTGCGCAACCCGTGGAAGTTCGCCTTCGACCCCGTCGACGGCGATCTCTGGATCGCCGACGTCGGCCAGAACCAGTTCGAGGAAGTGAACCTCGTGGCACCGACCGACGGCGTCACGGCAGGGCGCGGCATCGACTTCGGCTGGAGCGCCTTCGAAGGCGACCAGCGATTCAACGCCGATGTCGCCGACACCGGCCCGACGATGCCGGTGCTCACCTACCGCAACGGGGATGACGGATGCTCGATCTCTGGTGGAGCGTCCTACCGCGGCGATGCGATTCCCGAGCTGGCGCCGGCATACGTCTACAGCGACTTCTGCTCTGGCATCTTGTGGGCGCACGACCTCGCGGGTCGACGCAACATCACCTTGCTCGACGGCTTCGACAGCGTGTCAGCCGTGCGAACCGGCCCGGACGGCGAGATCTATGTGCTCGAACTCAGCGGCACACTGCACCGCCTGATCGCCGGGTGAACAATCGGCAAGATGCCGGCTCGCGGTCAGCTGACGCGTTCGAACTCGATGTGGCGGCGTGCCGGGTCGGCGGCGATCAGCCGGACCCGCATATCATCGCCCGGATCGACCCGACGGGCACTCGTCCGCACCAGCACGGCGGGGTCGCTGATCTGCACCTCGACGCCCCAGTCGCCCTCGTCCACGACGACCGCCTCGAAGATGTCACCCTCGCAGCCCGACAGCACGACCGCCTCGGCGAGGTTGAGCGCCTCGCGCTCCGCCCGATTGGCGCGCTGGTCGCCTTGCGACATCGCCTTCGGCAATCGATCGAATCCGGCCAGGATCTGTTCGGGAACCGTATGCCCGTTCGCTACCGCAAGGGTGGCCTCGATCACGTATCGGTCTTGCAGCCGCCGCAGCGGCGCCGTGGCTTGGGCATATGTCGCCGCTACGGCCGAGTGCCAGGGCCGATGCTCGGGGTCGAACGGTGCGTAGCCCGCCCCGCCCGCAGCGCGCCGGACAGCGATCAAGAACGCCGACGTGCGCGGATCGTCGCGTGGCAAGGATCGCTCGAAGGTTGCGAGCGGAACATTCTCGGGCCATTCCAGACCAAACGCCCGTGCCGAATGCCGAAGCTTCCGGTACCGGCGCTCGTCGACGTCGGGCATCACCCGAAACAGCCCGGTGGCGGCTTGATACAACACTTCGCCGACGGTGAGATTGGTCGCCAGTGACAGCGCTGCATTCTGCTCCTCAGAGTCGAGGCGCGGTCGAAACCGCAGCGCGTACCCGCCATCTGCGAGCCGGTCGATCTCCTGTTCGGGAAACTCGACCCGCGGCGCCCCGCGAGCATCCTCGGCCAGCCGGATCCGTCGATTCAGCTCGTCGAACCCGACGGGAAGATCGGCTGGCGCTACGGCGTCGTAGGCGAGCTTGGCCTGGTTGCGAACGATCGCTCGCTCTACGCCGTCGAGCGAGGTGGCACCGTCAGATGTGACACGCACGGTGAATACCACCGCTGGGCGATCGACGTCGGGGAGCAGACTGGCGGCCCCCTCGGACAGCACCGGCGGATACAAGGTCGCCCGCCGATCCGGTAGATACACCGTGACCGCTCGCTCAAACGCCTCTACGTCGAGCAGATCACCGGGCTGCACGAACCAACCGACGTCGGCGATCGCGTAGTGCAGAATGATTTCGTCGCCGGCAACCTCGATCGCGAACGCTTGGTCGAGATCGACCGAAGAGGCCGGGTCGAGTGTGACGAATCGACGATCGGTACGATCGACGTGCTCGATACCGAACGGCTTGTCGGCGGCGGCCCGGGCTGCCGCCAGCACCTCGTCGGGGAACGAACTCGGGATTGCTGTCTCGGCACGGATTTGATCGAGGCCGGCTGCCATCGCCTCCACCGCTCCGCTTCCGAGGCGCATCGTCAACGTCTAACCCCCATGAACATGCCCTTCAGGGCGTCATAGTGTTCGATCACGTGGCCGGCGCCGAGCACGACGGCTTCGAGCGGCACGTTCGACATTCTCACCGGCACTTCGGTCTCGAGTTCGATCCGTTCGGCCAAGCCGCGCAGCAGTCCACCACCGCCGACGAGATACATGCCGCGCACCAAGAAGTCCTGCGATAGTTCGGGTGGCGCCTTGGCCAGGCAGCGAATCACCGACGACACGATCGAGGAGACGACATCGTCGATCGCGTAGCGCACCTCTTCGGGTGTGAGAACGATCGTCTTGGGCAGCCCGGTCATCAGGTCGCGTCCGCGCACCTCGGCTTGCGATTCCTCCGGCATCGGGTGGGCCGAGCCGATCGCCATCTTGATCTCTTCAGCTGTGCGTTCACCGACGGCGATCCCGTGCTCGCGGCGAATGTAGTTCTGGATCGCGGCGTCGATATCGAACGATCCGACGCGCACGGCTTCGAGCGCCACAATGCCACCAAGGCTGATGACCGCTGTCTCGCTGGTGCCACCGCCGACATCGATCACCATGTTGCCGACCGGTTCGTCGATCGGCAGGTCGGCGCCGATCGCAGCGGCCATCGGCTGCTCGATCAGGTTGGCGTCGGCGGCACCGGCGCGGCGGGCGGCGTCGGTAACGGCGCGGCGCTCGACCTCTGTGATCGCCGAAGGCACGCAGATCACGACCTTGGGGCGCGTGAAGCGGCTGACGCCGACACGCTGCAGAAGCAGGCGGATCATGCGCTCGGTGATTTCGAAGTCGGTGATCGCGCCTCCGCGCAGCGGGCGAACTGCGACGATGTAGCCAGGGGTGCGACCGATCATCTGCCAGGCCTCGCGCCCGGTCGCCAGCACTTCGCCGGTCTGCCGATTGAGAGCGATCACGGAGGGCTCGTTGAGCACGATGCCTCGACCCTTCATGTACACGAGCGTGTTGGCGGTTCCGAGGTCGATCGCCAGGTCACGCGCCATGTTCACCATCCTGGTCGCCGGCGTCACCGTCGGCGGATTCTTCGGACGCATCGCTTGCATCGGCGTCAGCCGGCCGCGGGTCGATTCGCGGATCGATGCGAGGCTCGGCGGTGTCGTACATCTGATCGATCACGGGGCGACGCGCCTCGGGTGACAGCGCATCGATCTGACGACGAAATGAGTCGACGCCGTCGTTCGATCGGCGTGATCTCGACAACAGCACCACGACAATGACAACGACGACAAGCCCGATCATGGCCGCGACGAGCGGGCTCATCGGCTGCCGCCCGTCGAATCAGACAGCGAGGGCGGACTTGCGACGTCGGTGGCATCGACCAACCCAGCCGCGTCGAGGCCCCAATCCGAGCCGCCCGGCCAAACCTCGCGCTTCCAAACCGGCACCGAGACCTTGAGGGCATCGATCGCGAATCGGGCGGCGGCGAACGCCTCGCGGCGGTGTGGGCAAGACACGGTGGCGACCACCGAACTCTCGCCGATCTCGAGTCGGCCGATCCGGTGCACGAGTGCGATCCGACCGACATCGCTCCAGCGAGCGCGAGTCTCGGCGACAATTTCTTGCAGCTTCGGAACGACCATCTCTTCGTACGCCTCGTACTCGAGGAACTGCACATCGGTGCGCCCGTCGGCGTGGTCGCGCACGGTGCCGCTGAACAGCACAATGGCACCACAATCGGGCCGAACACACCACTCGTAGATCGCTCCGATCGGGAGATGTTGGGCTGTCAGGCCAAGCCAGTCATCGCCTTCGGCAGGGGGTCGCACAATCGCATCGTAGCCGTGCGCCCAGGCGCGCGACGTCCGCTGTTGTTGCGCCTTAACTAAGATCTCGCAACTGTGGAGCGAGGTCCTCACCCACCGCACGAGCGAACGTGGCGTCATCCGTCCGAACTCGCCGCCGAAGAGCGAGCGGTCGTGCGCGCCCAGACGGCCGCTCCGTCGACGCGGATGTTCGCTTTGACCACCGGCACGCTCGGCCTGCTGGCGGTCGGCGTTCTGATCCTCACGGTCAGCCCACGCCGGCAGGATTCACCGATTGCGATCAGCGCCACCACGACCCCCGCCGTGAGCGCCTCCGCCGTGCCGGAAGCCGACGATCCGGGTGCGACGCCGACGGCAATCCGCACTCCGACGCCGGGCTCGGTCAACACCGAGATGGTGACACTTCAGCATGCCCTGGCGACACCGATCGGCGACGGGCGGTTGGCTGTGATCACCGATGACGCTCTGGGCGACCGCGACGGCGGCCACATCGAAGTGCGGCTGCGATCGGGCCGCGTTGGGTCGGGCGACCTGGTCGAGAAGTTGGGAGATACCTGGTTGATCGAGTTGCACCAGAGCGAGGCCGGGCACGACATCGCCAGCAAACGTCCGAACGGCTCAGAGATCGTAACCGTGATGCAGTCGCCGCCGGTAACGATCGTGTTGGCCGAGATCGCCAACTTCGACATCGCCGAGGGCACCGCCGTACTCGACGGTGACGGCGATCTCGTCGGCATCTGCACACGTCGCCGGAGCGACGGCAAGGTGCGCCTGATGGAGATTAAGGCTGAGCTCGCCGACGCCGCCAACGCCGGCCGATGACGACGCCGACCACGGCGCCGGCGACCAGCGCACCGATCATCGCTCCGAGCGCGATCTCCTGACGGCGCTTCGGCGTGACCATCGTCCACCACTTGGCTTCGGTGCCCTCGACATAGGCCTGCTCGTTGGTGACCGCTGGGGCCCACCCTTGGGCGCGCAGCTTGTCGTTGGCGACGATCCACGGCTCACGCGTGTACGAACGCAAGCCCGGCGGGATTGGGCCACGCTGAAACCGCCACCTCAGTGCACCCACCACGTCAGCGACACGATCCGGTACCGGGAGCCGAAACCGCTGGCCCGACAGTGCCCTCACCTGCTCGCCAGGGATGCTGCCATCAGGGGCGACGTTGTACACCCCGTCGAGCCGACGCTCGACCGACAACGCCACGGCCGTGGCCACATCGTCGTGATGCACGAACTGCGCCCCTGGCGACGATTCGCCGAAGCGCTGTCCGAATCCTGCCGTCAGCGCCCGGGCGATCGACGAGGTACCATCGCCGGCGATCGGTACCGCCGAGCGCAGTATTGCCACCGCTCGGTCGGGTTTGTTGGCCCGCCACGCTTCGATCACCTCCTCGGCTGCCGCTAGCTGACGGGCGAACACGAAGGTGGTGTCGGGTCGCAACACCGCATCCTCGGTGATCGGCACCGGATTGTTGGCGAGCGCGCCGTACACCATCGCGGATGAGAGCACCACCAACCGGTCGACCCTCAGTCGATCGGCGTCAACGAGCAAATCGTGCGCTCCCGCGGTCACGTTGGCCCCACGCCGTCCCAACAGGTCGTGGTCGGCGACGCCGACATCGACGATGGTGTCGAACTTACCGAGTGTCGGGTCGGCCGGCGCGTCGCCCGAAGCGACGATCACTTCGATCCCGGGCACGCCTGCCAATACGTCGGCGACCCGCCACCCGAGCGGGCTGCGCGCGCCGCGCACGTACACGTGGCGGGTGGGTTCGACACTGCCGGTTCGAGCGACCGGTATGACAGCGGTGTCGGCGTCGATCTCCAAGGTCACGAAAGCGACGCTAGTGCCGGCGCGGCTGGTAACGCGGCCCACGAGCCGTAACATCGGTGTATGGCCGATGGCCCTTCACCTGACGATTCCCCCGACGACGCCTCCGACGATCAGCGCGACGATCAGCGCGACGCCCAGAACGGCGACGCGGTCAACCCGTTCGCGGGCATGCCGATGTTCGGCGACATCGCTCGCGCCCTGCAAGGCCAGGGTCCGCTCAACTGGGATGCTGCGCGCCAATTCGCGATGCTGGGTGCGACTCAGGGGCAACCCGAGCACAACATCGACCCGCTGGCGCGAATCACCTACACCGATCTGGCACGGATCGCCGGCATGCACGTCAACGACGTGACCGGTGCCGACACGGCTTTTCCCGAGCCGCGTGTCGTTACACGCGGCATGTGGGCACACGAGACGCTCGACGCCTATCGTCCACTTTTCACCGACATGGCGACCTCACTCGGTCAGCGACCTGAAGTTGATGACACCGACGATTCCGGCGACCCGATGATCCAGATGATGGCCGGCCTGAGTCGCATGATGGCACCGGCGATGATGGGCATGTCGGTGGGTTCGATGGTCGGCCAACTGTCGCAGCGCGTGTTCGGCCTGCACGACCTCCCGATCCCCCGCGACAAACAAGAGGTCGTGCTCGTCGGCCAGACGATCGACGAGTTCGCCGCCGAGTGGGAAATTCCGCTCGATCAGATGCGTCTGTGGGTGCTCGCCCATGAGCTGTCGGGGTTCCAGGTGTTCTCGATTCCTCACCTGCGTACGGGCCTTGCCGATCTGGTGCGTGAGCACGCCGGCGGCTTCCGGCCCGACCCGTCGGCTATCGCCGGCAAACTGGACGGCTTCGATCCGCTCGATGGCGACGCTTCCGCCGATCCGATGGCTGCTCTCCAGCAGGCGTTTTCCGACCCAGAGATCCTGCTCGGTGCTGTCGAATCCGACGCTCAACGTTCGCTGCGACCACAACTCGACGCCGCCGTGGCGGCGGTCGTCGGTTACACCGATTGGGTGGTCGACGCCGTCGCCGTGCGGGTGATCGGCGGCGAGGCGCTGCGGATCGCGGAGGCGGTGCGTCGGCAACGCGTCGAGAGTTCTTCGGACGACCTGTTCGTCGAGCGCCTGCTCGGCATCCGGGTCGGAGAGGAGCAGGTGCGGCGCGGCAAGGCGTTCATGCAAGGGATCGTCGACCGTTCCGGCGAAACAGAGATGACCGGTCTTCTCCGGCTGCCAGACTCGATGCCGACCCCCAACGAGATCGATGCACCGGGTCTCTGGATCGCACGGGTCGGCGGCGGATAGCGGCTGACCCGAAATCGATGCGATCCCCTCGATGATCGAAAGCTTCTACAGCCTTGCGTCTCTGGTCACGGGCGCTGAATCGCTCGGGTAGAGGGGTCGTCGGCTCGAACGCCCGCGACATAGTTGACCACCGCCGCGGCGCCGACCACGCCGACCAGCATGAATCCGACGCTGCCAGGAATCTCCAGCAGCACCGGCAGAACGGCGGCTATCACCCACCCCAGCTGAAAGCGCGTCTCGAATAGGGCGAACGCTTGACCTCGGTTGGTCTCGGGACCGTCGCGCTGCACGATGCTCTCGAACGACAGGCGTCCGATCGCGGCGGAGAAGTTGACGACGACGGCGACCATGATTCCGGCCCTCGTGCCACCGACAACGGCAGCGACCAACCCGGCCGCCGCAGGCAAGCTCAGCGACAGCATCATCATCCGTTCCTCGAGCGACCTTTGCCGCAGCGCCGGCGCCAGCGCGTTGCCGGTCATCGTGCCCAACGACGACAAGCCAACGGCGAGCCCGATCAGCACCTTCTCATCGTCTTGGCCTCGGAACAAGAACGCCAGATGGAACAACATGAACCCCGCAGATGCACGCAAGATCAGCATCGCCACCCACGCCAGCTGAAGGCTGGTGGTGGCCGCACCGTGGCTAGCTGCAGACGGGGCGTCGGAGCGGATCACCAGTTCGAGCGGCAACCGGAACGAGGCGAACAACGCGACGCCGAACAGGGCAGATCCGTATGCCAGTGTCGCGGTCGAGCCAACCGAGTACTGCAGTGCGGCGGCCGGTATCACAGCGACCGCCCCCGCCAGCCCGGCGATCAGCCCCAACTTCGAGTTCGCCTCGACCAACTCGCGGTCGGTGCTGACCACGGCGGGCACCAGCGCCGATTTCGAAACCGTGTACGTCTTCTGCAACACCAAGGCGGCAAACACCAGCGGGAAAAGGGCGATGTCATCGACGAACCGGATCATCAACAGCTGGATCGCAATTCTGCCGGCGGCCACGACCTGCACGGTGAAGCGACGCCCGCCCCGCACGCGGTCGATCGCGGGACCGATCATCGGGGCGATCAACAAGAACGGGGCGAAGCTGACCAGTAGGAACCCGAGCACCTTGCCGCGAGCCGCGTTGGGGTCGACGTCGAAGAAGAACGAGTCGGCGAGCGCCACCACCATCGCCGCCTCGCCGGCAATCATCGCAGCGTGCGTGAAGGCGAGCTGCTGAAACTTCGAATGCGGCGCAGCGGTCACACGGCTGATCGTAGGTGGTGGCCCGATCGGCTAGCGGTGACGACGGGAGGAATGGTGCGGAGGGCGCGGAGTCAGCGGCGGCTCTGGTGCTGGCGTTCGACAGTCCAGCGGTAGATGCGCTCTTGCGCATCCGGCTCGTACACGTCGGTCGGGCCACAACGCAGCCAAGTGTCGTCGGGCTGGAGCTCCCAGCGCACGATGTCGTCGGCGAGGTTGAAGGCGAGCGCCTGATCGAGCCACTCGCGATGCTTGGGGTGCTCGATCGGCACAAGTACCTCGACACGACGGTCGAGGTTGCGCGGCATCAGGTCGGCCGAACCCATCAGATGGATCGGCTGCCCGTCATCTTGCCCGTGATCAAACCGGTAGATCCGGCTGTGCTCGAGATAGCGCCCGAGAACGCTGCGGACCCGGATGTTGTCGCTCAGCCCGGGCACCCCGGCCCGCATGGTGCAGATGCCTCGCACAGCACAGTCGATGCGAACGCCCGCCTCGCTCGCGGCATACAGCGCCTCCACGACGGCGATATCTGCGATCGAGTTGCACTTGAGGGTGATCTTGCCGTCGGTACCGAACGTCGCCTCATTGTCGATCAGATCGATCAACTGACGTTTGAGATCCCTGGGGGCGACCAGGAGCGACTGGTACTCGACGCTGCGGCTGTAGCCGGTGAGATAGTTGAATAGCTGGGTGGCGTCAGCGCCGATCTCGTTGTCGCAGGTGAACAACCCGAGGTCCTCGTACAAGCGGCCGGTCTTCGAATTGTAGTTACCGGTGCCGATGTGGCAATACCGCCGCAACTGATCACCATCGTCGCGGACGACGAGCACCACCTTGGAGTGGGTCTTGAGGCCGACCATGCCGTACACGACATGAACGCCGGCCCGCTCGAGCTGTTTCGCCCAGGCGACATTGTTGGCCTCTTCGAACCGGGCCTTCAGTTCGACCAGTACAACGACCTGTTTGCCAAGCTCGGCGGCGGTTATCAGGTTGCGGATGATCGAGCTGTCGCCACCGGCCCTGTACAGCGTCATCTTGATCGACTGAACGCGCCGATCGGTAGCTGCCTGCTCGAGGAACACCTCGACGCTGCTGGCGAAACTCTCGTACGGGTGGTGTACCAGGATCGCCCGGTCGCGCATGATCGAGAACACCGATCGGTCGGTCTCTTCGGCGAGGAACAGTCTGCCAGCGGTGATCGGGGGCCAGGCGCGGTCCTTGAGCTCGGGGCGGTCGACCCCATGCAGATGCCACAGGCAGCTCAGATCTAGCAGGGTGCGGTGGCGCGAAACGTTGCGACGGTCGAGTTCGAGTTCGTGGACGAGCACGTCGAGCAGCTCGTCGCTGATGCTCTCTTCGACCTCGAGCCGGATCGCCTTGTTGAAGCGGCGTTTGCGAAGCTCGAGCTCGACAGCCTCGAGTAGATCCTCGGCCTCCTCCTCTTCGAGCGTGAGGTCGGCGTTGCGGGTGACCCTGATCACAGCCCACTCCTCGACGACCATGCCTACGAAGAGTGTGTGCAGGTGGGCGGCAATCACTTCCTCGGCCGGCACGAACCGCCCATCGCCGAGTGGGATCAGCCGCGGGAAGACGTTCGGCACCTTGAGACGCACAAATCGACGCTCTGCGGTCTCGGGGTCGGCGACATGGGCCGCCACGCTGAGCGCCAGGTCCGAGATATACGGGAAGGGGTGGCCCGGGTCGACGGCGAGCGGTGTGAGCACCGGGAAGATGCGGGCGTCGTAGTATTCGCCCATCGTCGTGCGGTCGGCGTCGGACAACTGGGCCCAACCTACGATCTCGATGCCTTCTTCGGCCAGCGACGGGCGGATCTGTTCGATGAAGATCGACTCTTGCCGAGCGATCATCTTGGGTACCCTGGCCGAGATTTCGATCAGTTGCTTGAGCGGTGTGCGGCCATCCCAGGTGGGGTCCGCGATGCCGGCCGCCACCTGATCGCGCAAGGCGGCGACGCGGACCTGGAAGAACTCGTCGAGATTGGTAGCGAAGATCGCACAGAACTTGGCGCGCTCCAGCATCGGAATCCCTGGTTCGGCGGCCAGGCTCAGCACGCGGTCGTTGAAGTCGAGCCAGCTCAGCTCTCGGTTGAGGACGCGATAGGCGCCGTCTGGTGGCGGCGACCCAGCGTGCGAGGCGTCGGACCCGGTCATCGACCCACGTCGCCAGGCGACGTCACGCCTGGTCGTCTTCGGGCAGGCCGAGTTCCCACTCGATCGAGATCAATTCACGCTCGGCGTCTCGATTGATGCGCTCCTTGTTGCGCCGATACTGGGGATCGTCGCGGGGCAACAGCACCAGTCGGGCAAGCGCCCTGGCACGAAACTCGTCGAGCACCTGACGCTCGCCCCAATCGCCGTAGACCTCCCAGTGTGGCGACACCGGGCCGAGGTAGACGATCCGGGCGTGCGCTCGTGGCGCTGCTTCTTCGACGACGTCGGACATACCATCAAGTGTATCGGCCGGCCCCGACGACAGAGCAGGCCAGGGATCAATCAGGGATCAATCCCGAATCCACAAGGGATCGCTGGTCGGCCGCGTCTGGATGCTGCTCGCCAGATGGGAAGAAATCGCGGAACCTCGGGGTTGAACCCCGTTAAGCGCGCTAAAGCGGCCGGTGCTGTCCACTTGTGCGCTTGGAAGTGATGACAAACAGCTAACGACAACAGTTCATGACAAAAAAATGACGATCGGATAACGAAGTGTCGCATTCGGCCAAAAGAGTGGACTTTTTATTACAGTTCCGTTACGCTCGCCCATCAAGCGGGAACCGAGCGGGTCTGTCGAACGTCAAGATTACTAATCCGGACGATGCGATCAACCGATCGGTTCGGGAAGTGCACAACTGAGTGGAAGTGCCGACGGCATCACCACCCGACTCCCTGGAGGCACCGACCATGACCACGAGCTCACTCCCCGATCCAGACTCGGCAACGGCTTGGATGGCCGAAGGCCTGTGCCGCATGTTCCCGCCCGCCTCGTTCTTTCCGAGCGATGGCGTCGGGGTCGACAAAGCCCGCAAGATCTGCGCCGGCTGCCCGGTCAAGGAAACCTGCCTCGACCACGCCCTCGACAACCGCATCGAGCACGGGGTGTGGGGCGGCGCCAGTGAGCGCGAACGTCGCCGGATCCTCAAGCGCCGGCGACTCGAAGTCGCTGCCGCGAACAACTGAGGGAAAACCGATTAGATCGCCGACCGTCGATTATGACCGTCGGCGATTATGGCCGTCGGCCAATCTCGTGTCGGTCGAGCAGTTCTTGGATGGCTGACGCCGGAGCGGCCTTAGCCACAGATCAACTCTTGTCTTCGCTCTTGTCTTCGCTCTTGTCTTCGCTCTTGTCTTCGGACGTCTCTTCGAGGCCCTCGGCCAGCCCATCCTTGAACTCTTTCTGGGCCTTGCCGAGATTCTTCGCGAGCTTCGGCAGTTGCGAGCCGCCAAATACGAGCAGCACGATCACGAGTACGATTATCCATTCGGAACCACTGGGCATCCCGACAGCCTAACGTCCTCGAGGTGCCGAGCCGATAGGCGAGGTGACCAATTGTTGCGGTGCCAGGTTCTATTGCCGGGTTCTACGACTGCAGCGAGGCGAAGAAAAGGCTTCCTTCTCGCCGGTCGTTCCCTATCCGCTAGGCGCCTATGATGCTGCGCGCGGCCTGGGCACGCTGACGACGGATGCGCCGGCGTTCACGCTCGGACAAGCCGCCCCAGATCCCGAATTTCTCGCCGTTCTGCAGAGCGAATTCGAGGCATTGCTCGCGAACGACGCAGCCGCGACAGACTTCCTTGGCTTCGCGTGTGGATGCTCCCCGCTCAGGAAAAAACAAGTCTGGGTCGACCCCGAGGCAGTTGGCGTCGTCTTGCCAGTTCTCCTCGAGTTCAGCCGGTTGCAGAATGTCGCCGAAGTCTTGTGTCATGTTGTGGGCCCCTGCCGTGGTCGCCCGCTGGCCTGCAGTTCGAAACCTTGTCTCGAACCGGTGGGCCGATATCGAAAGTGTGCCGTCAGCACGGTTGTGACGACGACGTAATTACATAGATGTGATTCTCGCATACCATACCCGGTTACCGCAAGAGCGCATTTCGCGATTGCTTGACCAGGGTTCTCGCGCGGTTCACAAACCGATCCGAGGGCCGCTCCCCAACTACCACGCAGAGCAGTCGTCCGCGCGCGGAATTGGCCGGTGGCGGCTGGGTCTACCGGCTCGGCGCTGGGTCAACCGGCTCGGCGCTGAGTCATCCGGCGGCGGTGCTCGAGAAAGTCGACCAGCACATAGTCGCCGAGCGACTCGTTCGTGGTGTAGAACGCCCGCCCACCATTGATCTCGGTCAGGCGTTCGATGAACGCGGTGAGCGCCGTCGTGGCGTCGAGCACAAACGTGTTGATCCGAATCTGCTCTCGCGTGCAACGCACCACCTCGCGAAGCGTGGCCTCGACCGTTTCGCGCACCGGCGGGTAGTTGAAGTAGACGTCACCATCGGGTGTGATGTGCGCCGTCGGCTCGCCATCGGTGATCATGATGATCTGTTTGGTGCCCGTTTGCTTCGACAGCATCTGGCGAGCGAGGGTAAAACCGTGGTGCATATTGGTGCCGTAGACGAAGTCCCACGACACCTCCGGCAGTTGTTCGGCGGTGATCGCCCTTGCGGTCTCGCTGAACCCGACCAGGCCCAAATAGTCACGCGGGAACTGTGACGAGATCAGGTGGTGCAGCGCCATCGCCACCTTCTTGGCCGGAAGGAAGTTGTCGCGCATCGGCATCGACATCGACAGGTCGAGCATCAACACCGTCGACGACCGGGTGACGTGCTCGGTTCGTTCGATCTCGAAGTCGTCAGACTGCAACCTAACGGGCGTGCCCGGGCCGTTGCGGCTCAGGGCGTTGCGAATCGTGCGGTGCAGGTCGAGCTGGAACGGATCGCCGAACTCGTACGGCTTGGTCTGGTACGTGCGCTCGTGCCCTTGTCCGGGTTGATGAGTTTGATGCTGTCCGACGTGCTCCTTGGTGAGCTTGCTGAACAGGTCGCGCAGCGCATTCGAGCCGATCGACCGCAGACCTCTCGGGGTCAACTCAAGGCGACCGCCATTGTTCTCGATCAGGCCGGCTTGCTCGAGCATCTTCGTGAGCTGGCTCAAGCGCTCGAGCGACTTGGCGGCATCGTCGCCCATCATCTCGCGAACACGATCCATGTCGGCCTCGGCGAGCGCACCCGGATTGGTGGCGTTGCGAAGCAAGTTCTCGAGCTGATCGAGGTCACCCAGGTCGGCGATCGTCTGCATCGCCTCGCTCATCCCGATTGGATCCTGGCCTTCGAACTCGTACGACTGGCTCCAATTGAGCTGCGGGAACATCTGCTGCAGGTTCGATCCGAGCTCGCCCATCTGCCACTGCAGGTCGATGTCGGTCATCAGTTGCTCGGACAGCTGCTGTAGCTGGGAACGCTGCTCGGGCGTCATCGAGTTGAGCATCGCCTGCATCGCCGCCATCCGCTTGGCGATCGCTTCGAGCAGTTCCTCGACGCTCTGCGGATTTTCGGGGAAGAAGTCGCCGAACTCCTCCATGAACTGCTCGAAACCGGGGTCCTCGCCCCGCTGGTGCATGTTGAGCATCGTGTTGAGGGCGGCAAGCATGTCCTTCATTCGCTGCATGTCTTGCGGTGACAGGTTCTGCAACCCATCGCTCATCTGATCGACGGCCTGCTGCATCAACTGCTGGCGGAGCTTGTCGATCATCTCGGAGAAACGGCGTTGTGCCTCGGCCGACTCGAAGTCGTAGGCGCTCAGCTCGCGCACCTTGCCGGCCAGATCGTTCGGCATCAGGTCGAGTCGCATGTTGCGCTCGGCCGCGGTCTCGCGGGCCGCCTCAGAACGGCGCTCGTCGCCGCTCGCCTCAGCGTCGCGTACGGCATTCTCGATTGCGTGCCGCTCTTCGTCGATGATGTCGTCGAGCTCGTCTGCGATCTCGTCGTAGACACCACCGAGGTTCGACTGCTCGAGCCGGTTCTGGCGCTCGGTGCGGACACGCTCCATCATCTCGCGCAACCCGTCGAGCCGTTCGCCGTCGGGGCCGCGCATGCCGTCTTGCATCATCCGCCGCAGGGCGGCGTTGACGTCGCCGTGATACAGAAGCTCGTCGGTGAGCTGGTCGAACAGCAGATCGGCGTCGAGGTCGAAGCCACGTTGGGTTCCGTCCCACCGCGAGTAGGTGAAGCGGGCTGCCATCCGACAAACGTACCGTGGGCGCCCCTGACGCGCCGATCGCCGCAGGGATCTGACACCGGTCCCTTCAGGATGCCTAGCCGGGCGCCGATATGACACAGGTGGCAGACACCTCGTATTCACCTTCTCGAACCGACAGGCTAGAACCGACAGGGTGTTGTCGGCGAACGTAGGCTGATCGAATGCGCGTCCCCCGCACGTTCATCTTTCTCGACTTGTCCGGATTCACGAATTACACCGCTGCCTACGGTGACGACGCCGCCGGCAGAATTCTCGGTACGTTCCGCACTCTCGTCCGCGAGGTGGCTTCCGAATGTGGCGTTCGAGTTGCCAAATGGCTCGGCGACGGCTGCATGGTCGTGGCCGTCGAGCAGCCCGCCGGCATCGAGTTCATCACCGATCTCGCCAGTCGGGCCGCCAGCGTGTGTGCTCCGCTCACGCTTCGGGCCGGCATCGCCACCGGGCATGCCCTGTTGTTCGAGGGCGACGACTACATCGGTTCAGCGGTCAATATGGCGTCGCGCCTGTGTGACCACGCCAAGAATGTCGATGTGCTGATTCCCACGATGCAACTCGAACGCCTTCCAGTGGGCGTCGCCGTCGAGCATGTCGGCGAGGTCGAGTTGCGCGGCTTCCCAGGCACGGTCGGCGTCGTGCGCCTGACCGGCGCGCCCAGCCCGGCAGACAGCAACGATTCCGGCGAACTCCGAACCGGCAGCGATTTCAGCTGACGCCCGACGACCGCTACCGGTAGCGTCCCCGACGACCGATCGCCTCGACGACCGAAGTTGGCGAGGTCCGACGACTCGATCGGTGCCCTGTCGACTCACACGCGTTTGAGAGATGAGCGAGAATGTCGTCATGCCCGAAACGCATCTATTTCTCGTGTGCGGGTTGCCCGGCGCCGGCAAGACCTCCTCGGCCACGCAGCTGGCGACCGACCATCACGCCGTTCGGATGTGCCCGGACGAGTGGATGGAACAGCTCGGGGTCGACATCTGGGACACCGTCGCCAGAGAGCGGATCGAGCAGCTGCAGTGGGCGACCGCCGGTGAGATCATGAAACGTGGCACGAGCGTAGTGATCGAGTGGGGTTTGTGGAAGCGTGCCGAACGCGACCGTCTGCGCATCGAGGCGCGCTCGATCGGCGTCGAGGTGCACCTCGTCCTGCTCGATCCCGCGATCGATGTCCTCTGGGAGCGGCTCGAGGCAAGCCATCGCCGGCCAAGTCTTGCCAACCGATCGATCACGCGGGCCGAGCTCGAACAGTGGTATCTCGATCTCGAGCGGCCAGGCGTCGACGAGCTGGCCGCCTACGACCCGATCGTCGGCGATCAGATCAGAGACGTCCGCGATACGTAGCGCTGGTACCCGAGTCGTCCTTGTTGAGACGCTTCGAGAGATGCAATCCCTCCAGCACGAACTCGACCGCCGCTGCCAACGCCGCCGGCGATGGGTCGTCGGGGGTCAGAGCGCTCACCGGCGCCCGGAGAGCTGGGACCTCGATCACCAGGCCCGCCAGC
>Ga0255047_10000724_pt1 | contig 26471 bp, 27 predicted proteins | sample JV7_2_1_MG_FD_183640 | JGI IMG/M metagenome (GOLD analysis project Ga0255047, IMG submission 183640) | Seawater microbial communities from Jervis Inlet, British Columbia, Canada - JV7_2_1 | ecosystem: Environmental > Aquatic > Marine > Inlet | place: Canada: British Columbia | collected 2016-10-06
CTGCCGCTCGACACACCGGGACCGCATGACGGTGGCAAGGCCCTGTATCGCTTTCATTCGATCGACGGTCGGACCACCCTCATCGAGCTCGGACCGGAGGGGCCCCACGCCCAGTACCGCTTCACCGACCGGCCCCGAGCACTCAGCGACTTCAGTTCCGAGTCCACCCGGCTGCAGACCGACCCAAGTCTGCACTGGAGGGCAGGGCGATTCGCCACCCGGCTGCTCGGCGGCGGCCCCGATCGCGTCACGCTGCTCGAGGATCGGCTGAAGCTGCGCCATGCAGGCGTGTGGACCGAACAGGCCGTCGCTCCGGGCGAATGGGCGGCAACCCTGGATCGCTGGTTCGCTCTCGAGCCGTGATCAGACGCGCCGATCGTTGCGGACCTCTTCGAGGAATCACGTGGGCATGTTTCCCTTGCCCTTGACGGTGACCAATCCCCGTGGCGAGCACACGAAGTCGTCCTTGATGAGCTCGTAGGTGGTCTCGCCGATCTGGATTCGGCCAGGCTCGCCTTGCGACTCCATCCGGCTGGCGATGTTCACGGCATCCCCCAGATGTCGTACTGGAACTTCGCGGTGCCGATCACCCCGGCGACGACCGGACCGGAGTTCGCCGCCGGGGGTTCGTCCCGACCGATTACTCCCACGTGTAGAAGCCCTTGCCCGTCTTCTTGCCGAGCTTGCCGTCCTGCACCATGTCGCGCAGCAGCTGTGGCGGGGCGAACCTCGCTCCGTACACCGCGGAGAGGTGCTCGGCGATGGCCAGGCGAACGTCGAGACCAACCAGGTCTCCGGTCCGCAGCGGGCCCATGGGATGGCGGTAGCCGAGCTCCATGGCACGATCGATGTCCTCCGGGGCGGCAACCCCGTCTTCGACCATCCGGATCGCCTCGAGACCAAGTGTGATCCCCAGCCGTGTCGAAGCAAACCCAGGGGCATCGTTGACCACGGCGGACTCCATGCCCAGGTCGGTGACCACGGACTGGATCGTCTCGAGGGTCGCCGCCGATGTTGCGGCACCGCGAATCACCTCGACGAGATGAATCGCCCACACCGGGTTGAAGAAGTGCATCCCGGCGAATCGCTCCGGGCTGGCGAGATCCGTCGCCAGCGCATCGATGGAGATGCCGCTGGTGTTGGAGGCGAGCACGACCGGCTCGCGGCGCTCGGCTTCGGCGAGCACCGACCGCTTCAGGATCTCATCCTCGAACACCGACTCGACGATGAGGTCGATGCCGGGGTCCAGCGTGGCGAGGGACCCCAGAGGCGAGATCCGGGACCTCGCGGCGAGTGCCGCTTCTTCGCTGAGCTTGCCGCGCTCGCGAGCACGGTCGTAGCTGGCGTGCACCCGGTCGACTGCAGCCGCGGCTGCCTCGTCATCGACATCGAGCAGCGTGACGTCCCAACCAGCAGCACCGAAGCGGTGGGCAATCCCCACCCCCATCGTGCCGCCTCCGATCACGGCAACCTGCGGCATGACCGTCACTCCCTCTCGCTCGTCAGGGCGGCCACGTGCTCTGCGACGGCCGCAGCCAGGGCGTCCCCGGAGACCAGCCCCCAGTCTGCCGCAGCCGCTGCGTCGAAACGACCCGCTGGCAGCGGATTCCACCCGGCGGCGAGGATGGCGCCGTTGGGCGGGGGTTCGAGATCCTGGCCGGCGCACGAGGACGTGCCCCTCGGGGGGTCGATCCGGAGGGTCATGGCCGGTCGGCGAACTCGGCGATCGCGGCAGCGAACTCGTCTGGGCGGCTGAGGATCGCCTCGTGGCCTGAGCCCTCGAGCTCGACAACCTCGCTGTCGATGAGGAGCTCGGCGAGCTCGCGTTGTGTGCTCGCCCGAACCACGGCGTCGGCCGCAGGGATGATCACCAGGGCAGGCGTCTCCAGCGTGCCCACCCACGAGCGGGCGTCGAACCGCCAGACGGCGTTTCCCGACTCGTAGTACAGGGTCGGGTCCCGCTTGAGGAGCGCCTCCCAGATCCATCGTCCGAAGACCGGGTTGAGAATTCCCTGCCTGATCAGGAGCGTGTAGGTGAAGAACGCCGATTCCTTCTTCGACGCCCGCGCCACGGCTCTGGCGAACCAGAACAGCAGCCGCGTCGCCACCCTGCGATCGGGGATTGGACACGCCGCCGTCGCCCCCAGGATGAGTCGCCGCACGCGTCCTGGGTGGCGGCGCACGAACGCCTGGGCGACCATGCCGCCCATCGAATACCCGAACATCACGAATGGCTGGTCGACGCCGAACGCGTCGAGGACTCCTGCGAGTTCGTCTGCGACGTCTTCGATCTCGAACCTCCCCCGGATCCAATCCGACTTGCCGTGGTTGCGCAGGTCCGGGGCGATGACGCGATACCGATCGGCCAGCGCAGGGATCAATCCGAAGAACGTCATCTCGCTGTCGAAGCTCCACCCGTGGACGAGCACGATGACCGGGGCGTCGCTCGGGCCTGCTTCGCGGACGAAGAACTCGTTGCGACCCACGAACACCGATCGCCCCGGCACCATCGACGGACGCCTCTGGGTACCGCGGTAGTGCGGTGCCAGGTCGGGGCCGAACAGACGCCACAGAAACCATCCCAAGAGGCCGAGTCCTGAGGCTTTCGCCAGTCGCTTCATCCCGCCGACCCCAGATCGTCTGTGGCAAACACCAGATCGGCGACCGGGGTGCCGCCGATGAGATGCTCCTGGATGATCCGCTCCATGGCGTCGATCGTCACGTTGCGATACCAGACCCCATCGGGATAGACGACCGCGATCGGCCCCTGCTCGCACACCCGGAAGCAATCGACCTTGGTACGGAGCACCCCGCCGCCGGTGAGAGCTGGTTCAGCGGGAGGCGGCTCCGCGATGTCGCCGCCCCGCCAGGCCGGTGGCGCCGAGGCCAGGTCGAGTTCCTTGAGCCGGGTCTTGAGATAGCGCCACACCTCGGCACTCTCGTCGTACGCAGAACACCGCGGCGTCGCCTGCTGAGCACACAGGAGGATGTGCCGTTGCAGCGAGCCGATCCCGAGTTGCGAGGAGATGGCGTCGAGGCGGGCAGCAGGCACGTCATTCATCGGCGGCAGGCTAGAGCGTGCCCGCGCAGCAGCATCCAGCGCACGCCGATGTCGTCTGGTGACCCTCCGCGGGGATCCCGGGTGTAGGCCCCAGATGAACTGGCGCCTGCCACCTGGCGACATGGTCAAGCTTCGGTCCAGAAGAGCAACATCGGCTCGTCATAGCTGTTCGTGAACACCCGCCCGAACGAATGCAGACGGGAGGCCACGCCGATCGACGGCGTGTTCTGAGGATCAACGATCGAACAGACAACTGGGGCCAGCAGCTCTCTCAGGGCGAAGTCCAAGCACGCCCTCCCTGCCTCGGTGGCGTATCCGAGCCCGCGATGCTCCTCTTTGAGGTGGTAGCCGAGTTCGAGGAGTCGCTCTCCCTCGACACGCTGGTAGGTCAATCCACAATCCCCCAGCAGTGCCGCGGTTGCGGCGTCTTCGATCACCCAGAGCCCGACACCGACCCGGGAGTAGTTCTCCAGGCTCCAACGGACCCATCCTTCGGCAGCGGCTCGGCCTGCCATGTGTGGGAAGAACGTGCGCGCCTGGGTGTCGGCGAACATCTCCTCCACGGCGACGGCATCTTCAGGTCGGAAGCGGCGGAAGCGGACGCGGGCGGTGGTCGGGGGGACCATGGGACCGGCCTCGTCGGGGTGGCGCGACATGTCACCGAGGCTACGGCTCGATTCTCTCATGACGCGGTGTGCCGCGCAGGGAGGGTCGCGATCCACGCCGCCGGGGTTCCCCCTCACGCCATCCAGGCCTTGGCTGCTTGCCAGCGCACCGTTGGTCGACAGGGCACCAGCCAGTCCGGACGAACCGGGCACGGCCTTCCGTCGCCGAGGACCTCGGATCGATCCCGAAGCGTGATGGCTGCCCCGGCTACCGTCGCGCACCATGGAGAACGGAGACCGGCCGCTCATCACCGTGATCATCCCGGCCTACAACGAAGCCGGTCTGATCGAGAACACCCTCGCCAAAGTCGCGACGTACCTGACGGAGGGCGAGGACCGCTGGGAGTGGGAGCTGCTCGTCGTCGACGATGGCAGCACCGACGGCACAGGCGACCTCGCCGATGCCTTTGCCGCAGACGACCTCCGGGTGCGGGTCCTGCACCACCGGGTGAACTTCAATCTCGGGCAGGCGCTGCGCTACGCGTTCGGGGAATCCCGAGGCGACTACGTGGTGACCCTCGACGCCGACCTCTCCTATTCGCCTGGCCACATCGGCAGGATCGTCAAGGAGCTCGACAAGACGAGAGCCAAGGTCGTTCTGGCATCGCCGTACGCCAGAGGCGGATCGGTCCTCGGGGTCCCCGGATCACGCCTGGCTGCGAGCAAAGCAGCCAACCGCTTCCTCTCGGTTACGGCCAAGGGCGACCTGTCGACGGTGACGGGGATGACCCGCGGGTACGACGGCGTGTTCATCAGGTCGCTGAACCTGAAGGCCATGGACGTCGAGATCAACAGCGAGATCATCTACAAGGCTCAGGTGCTGCGCGCCCGTATCGTCGAGATTCCGGCAACCCTGCACTGGGACCCGGACAGGGACAGCAGTTTCGCCTTCTCCAGGAGCGTCGCCGCGTATGCGTTCTCCGGCTTCCTCTTCCGGCCGTTCGCCTTCTTCATCATCCCCGGCCTCGTCGCGCTCGCCGGCGCACTCGTCCTGTGGCTCTGGCTCGTACTCGCTTCGGGAGACGACACGTACCGCGCCGTCCTCGCGGCAACCGCCACCGTCGTCGGAGTGCAACTGGTCGCCCTGGGGCTCCTGAGCGTTCAGAGCAAGCGGTACTTCGAGGAGATGTTCCACCTGGGAACGACCATCCATCGGGCCAACCTCGGCGAGATCACGGAGCCGCGCTGACTGGCCTGCGTCGTGCGCTCGCGCCAGCACCGGCGACGTAGTCACCCATGGTGACGAGGTCGCAGGACGCCTCGATCTGGCTCAGGTACCGGTGGAGCCGCGCGATCTTGTCTTCGGAGCGGAGCTCCATCCCGGGGAAGAAGGCCAGCTCGGGAACTTCGGAGGCGCCGAGGAAATCCAGCGGGTGGAGGAGCAGGGCCGGCTCGATGCGCCTGAGCCGACAGATCCGCAGGGCTGCCGCCAGGTAGGACGACGCCAGACGCTCCGATCGCCCGCTGAGGTACAGCAAGTACGAGAAGTGGAATGGCAGGCGCAGCCCAGGCATCACCGTCACCGGGGCTTCGACGAGGTCGCGGTCTCCGTTCGTAAAGACCTGAGGACGGAGCGTGCGGGTCCCGTCTCGCCAGCGCCCGAACAACTCGGAGCGCAGCGCGCGTTCGTCCTCGGTCAGGTCCGAGCTTCTGAAGTAGTACCGCCTGGCCAACGGCCCAATCCACGTTGGGAGCGACGAGGCGTCGTAGTGGTACCCGGCGTCCATGAGGGCCGCGAGGATCTCGGAACTCACCGTGTATCCGGGCCCACGGAACCCGCGAGGCACGACTCCCGTTGCCACGGTGATCGCCTCATGGGCAGTGATGATGTCCCTGCGGATGGCGGCGGCTCCGCTCAAGTGGAGCCACGGCTCGTGGTTGAGCGAGTGATTGCCGATCTCGTGCCCCGCGGCGGCAACGGGCCCGAGTACGTCGCCTCCTTCGGCACGCGCCGCGTCCCTGCCGACGATGAACCAGGTCGTCGTCACCCCCCGATCAGCGAAGAAGCGAAGGACGAGCGGCACGACCGTGGGAAGGTACGAGGTCTCGTCCTCCCACGAAGGGTCGCCGTGGATCATCTGATACGACCACAGATCGTCGAGGTCGATCGAGAGCCCTGCCCTCATGGGAGGCGCGCCACAGGACGGGGCTCGGTGATCACGGTGAGGGCTCCATCCGCCAGACGCAGCGTCTCGTCCACGTTGAGCGTGCCGTTCACGATGTGCGCTGAATTGACGAGCGAGACGCCGCGCACCGAGGTCCGCATCGGAGGCAGGCGCCGCGAGTAGCCGACCGTCGGCACCGGCAACACGTAGCGGACGCGGGACACCCGCGCGGCGCGCACGGAGCCTTCCGCAAGGTCGGGAAACATCGTGCGCAACCCACCGAGGAACTGGTCCACGATGGCGTCGTCGTCCGCACCGAGGAGCGGGTCGTCTGCCGGAATGTATCGCGGGAGGTACGCCAGGGTGGCCCCGGCGAAGTCGTCGACGAGGGCCGACATCTCGATCACACCGGTGAAGGGAAGACCGCTATCGGTGATGTTCGTCGTGTAGAAGCCGCCGAGCGGCCGGTCGAGCACGACCGACGGACACACGATTCCCATGTAGGCAACGTCCGCGCAGCGCTGGCGTTCGCGGTCGGTCAGCTGCGGAACGAGACGAGCCGCGACCGGGGCCGCCGCTGTCACAACCACCCGGTCGAAGGTCGCCGGACCGGTGGTGGCCGTCGTCACGACCACACCCCAGTCGTCAGAGACGACGGACCGGACCTCGGCGCCCGTCTGCATGGTCACGCCGGCAGCTCGGAGCGCCTCTCCCATCGCATCGATGATGACCGCATACCCGCCGGGCACGAACCCGAGCATCTCGCGCTTAGCCCCACTGCGCCGCGCCGAGTACAGCCGTCGCAGCACGGCCCAGATGAACGCCGCGGACGCCTGCTCTGCCAGGTCGCCGAGCTTCGATCGGAGCAAGGGCCTCCAGAACGACTGGTAGGCCTGTGTCCCCGACCAGCGGATGAGCCATTGCTCTGCCGTCATCTCCTCGAGCGGACCCCAATCACGGCGACGCGACGCGGCCAACATCGTCAGCCCGATTCGGGCTTTCGCCATGGGTCCGAGCACGGGAAGCCGCAGGTACTCGGCGGTCGACGACACGCTGTGGAGCTCGCCGCCGGCATACAAACCCGTCCTGGTGGTCCGCCAGCGCACATCGAGGTCCAGATCCTCGAGCAGGGTGAGCAACGCCGAGTCGACACTGAGAATCACGTGATAGTGCCGATCCCACACGACGTCTCCGACCTGCCACGAGGCAGCCAAGCCTCCGAGGTCGACCGACCGCTCCAGCAGGGTCACGTCGTTGCCGGCTTCCGCAAGCTTGGCGGCGAGCGCCATCCCGAGCATTCCGCCGCCGACGACGGCCCACCGTTCAGGCACCTCCGACCTCGACCACGGTGCCTTCCCGAAGATCGTACGACCGGGCACAGTGGCCACAGTCGAAGGTCCCTTCGTCGCCCACACGGGCGAACGGCCGGCCACATCGGCACACGTATGAGATCGTGTGTGCCGGTGACCCCACGACGAGGTGATGGGGCGCGACGGGTGCGGTGACGACCGAGGCCATCCCCACCATCGCAAAAGGCCCGATGTGGGCTCCCGGGCCGATCACCGCGGCCGCACCAATCGTCGCCCCTCGCCCAACGGTGGTCGCCACGGTGTCTGGTCCGGGCTCCGAAGCTGCCAGACGCTGCAGATCCCCTGCTGTTGCCCGAGGAAACCGGTCGTTGGTGAACGTCACCCTCGCTCCGACCATCACGCCGTCTTCGATGGTGACTCGGGCACACACGTACACGAAGGCATTCACCTTGACCCGATCGCCGATGGCGACGTCGTAGGCGATGTACGTCTTCTCCCCGATGATGCAGTCGCTGCCGATGACGGCGGGGCCGCGCACATGCACGTGGTCCCAGATGGCCGTGCCCGCTCCGACCGCGACGCCGACCTCGACGGTCGCCGTGGCCTCGATGGTTGCCGTGCTGTCGATGGCCGCCGTTGGATCGATCATGAGGCGGACGGTAGGCGCACCTCGACGTCGAGCGAGGGGTGCTCCACCACAGCCCAGGTTCCGCTGTCGAGCGAGCGGTAGGCAGCATCGATGACACACACGGACGCCAGGGCGTCCTCGTCGGTGATGCGCAGCGGCCGGCCCGAATCGATGGCGTCGCCGAACTCCTCGAGCTGGGAGCGCAATGCCCGCACCTTGTCGTAGCCATGGCCAAACGTGTGCCACTCCCCGGAAACGTCTCCCCGGTAGCTCGATTCACCCCAGCCGAGGCGCAGTGCACCGGTGTCGCCGTACAGCGTCAGGAACGCCGGCTCCATCGAGTCGTAGGACCAGCTCAGCCGGATCGTTGCCAAGGTCCCCGAGACGAGCCGGACCACCACGATCGCGGTGTCCTCGACGCCTGGCGTGCTGCGCCGATCGTCTGCAGTGGCGAGCACGGTGTCGATCGGTCCGAGGAACGACCGGATCAGGTCCACGGCGTGTGCCCCGTTGTCGATGAGCACCCCCCCGCCGGAGACGGTCGGATCCGAGTTCCACCGGCTGCTCATGTCCACGTGGCCGGCGAAACACACATCGGCTTGGATCGGGTCGCCGATGAGACCGGCCTTGACCAGCTGGGTCGCCCTGGCGACGTCGGCGACGTAGCGATACTTGGAGGCCATCGTGAGCAGGACTCCCGCCTCGCGGGCGGCGTGCACCATCTTGGAGGCGTCCGCAGGCCGCAGCGCAAACGGCTTCTCGCACAGCGTGGGAATGCCGAAGGCGATGGCGTCGAGGGCAACATCGACGTGCGTGCTTGGCGGGGTGGCGATGAGCACCCCGTCGATCGCACCGCTCCCGATGAGGGCGAGGTGATCGTGGTACACCGCCGCTCCCAGGGGAGCGGCAAACTCGGCTGCTGCGGCGCCGTTCACATCGGCGACCGCCGCGATCCTCACGGTGGTGGAATCACTCGCCGCTTGCGCATAGGCCTGAGCAATCCGCCCGCAACCGATGATGCCGAGCCTGGTGACGACGTCTCCACTCACGATCCCGCCCCCACGGACGCTGCCGCCTCACACAGGGATGCGCCGATGAACATCACGTGGTCGCGGATATACCGCTCGTTGAACGGCAACACCAGCATGGAATCGAGGGCGGCGAAGGTCCCCGGATAGCGGGCTGGGTCGTAGTCGACTGCGTCAGCGGTTGCCAGCGTGAACGGCCACCTGCTGGCACCGAAGGTCCGCTGATCCTGGAACACGGCACACTGGAACGCCGGCTTCTTGATGTACCGCGGCGCGGCACCGATGTCGTATCCGGCCAACTTGCCTGCCAGCGCATCCGGTCCGCCATCGACGAGGTCGCCATCGACGCGGATCGTGTACCGCCAATACGTGTGCCGGCCGCCGGGCGTCACCGCCGGGGCCGCAATCCCCGGCACGTCCTCGATCAACGTGGTGAGCAGCTCGGCGGCAGCGACGCGAGCGGCAACCAGGTCGTCGAGCTTGCCAAGCTGCGCCAGCGCAACGGCGCCCTGCAGTTCGGTCATCCGATAGTTGAGCGCCAGGAATGTGTGATCTGGCTGCGGATCGCCGTACCCCCACGCCTTGTTCACGAACTGCCGAGCCCTCCTGCCGAGACCGGCGTCATCGGTGATCACGAGGCCCCCCTCGCCGGTGGTGATGTGCTTGCCCTGCTGCAGGCTGAACACACCAATGTCACCGAACGTGCCGAGGAGCCTTCCCGAAGCGGCGGCGAGGAAGGCTTGGGCACAATCCTCGACGACGGCAACGCCGTGGTCCCTGGCGAGGGCAACGATCGCCTCGATCTCCGCAGGGTTGCCGAACAGGTGGGTGACGACGATCGCACCGGTCCGCTCGGTGATCCGCGCGGCGACACCAGCGGCCGAGAGGTTGCCGCTCACCGGATCGACATCGGCAAACACCGGGATGCAACCCTGATACAGGATCGGGGTGAGCGCCCCCATGTCGGTGATCGGACTCGAGATGATCTCGGAGCCCGGTTCGAGGTCGAGCGCGGCGATGGCGGTGTGCACCGCCGCCGTGCCAGACGAACACGCGATCGCGTCGCCGGTGCCGTAGCGATCGGCGAATGCCGCTTCGAGCGCGCCGACCTGACTTCCTTTGGTCGATGTCAAGACTCCGGACGCGAGCACATCCCTCAGACCGTCGAGCTCCGCCTGGCCGAGACTGCGGCCAGATGCCTCCTGATCCGAGGGAAGTGATCCGACCACGCGCGTGTCGCGCGGACCCCCACCCTGCACGGCTCCCCCATTGTTCGCCCTGTGCGGGCCCCCCAAGGCCCACGGTGACACTATAGCAGCTGCACAGCGTGGTCAACTGGCTGCGCAGCGTCACGAGCGGCGGGGAGCCGAAAGAGGATCCAGGCGGCGGCACCGAGGGCCACGAGAACGCCGCCCCCGGTGAGGCCCGGTCCGAGAATGCGAAACACCTCGAAATCGACCATGCCGAGGAACGTCCCGGAGTGGAACGGATTGAAGGCGGCAACCAACATGCCACCGACAGCAATCCGCCGGGTCGTCGGAAGGGCGCCCCCGGCGAAGTCACGCCGAACGGCGAGCAACACCGGCAGCAACAACAGCAGGACGTCGTAGACGAGGTGGTACACCCCGGCCAGGGTCGCCAGACAGATCATCACGACGACGACGTCACCACCGACGCTTGTCCGCCGCCGCCACCGTGTGATGAGTACGACGGCCACGGCGACAATGGCGATCCCCAAGGCATACTCCACCCACGACGGTGGCGTCCACTTGAACAGCGAGCGGATCGTTGCCGCCACGTCGATCCTGGCAGCAGAGGTGTCGAGGTTGGCCCCGACGTTGGCAAAGGAGGCCTCCCAGTTGGCGCGGAGGGTGTCGACCAGCGGCCCGATCCCCCCTGCGGCCACCGCGATGGGAGCCAGCAGCACCAGGGAGAGGACGGCGGCGATCGCAGCGCCTGCGATGGCTCGCTTCACCCGTCCCAATGCCAGCAGGAACACGAACAGGGGAAGACCAAACGTTGGTTTCGCCAGCGCCACGACTTGGCCCGTGATGCCCCGACCCGGATGCTCCGTGCTCGCGATGAGGGCCAGGTAGATCGCGGCGACGAAGATCGCCGTTGCTTGCCCGAAGATCAGCGTGACCCTGCCCCCGTTCGACACGATCGCCAACGCCGACACGGTGAGAACCGGCACGATCCCCACCTGGTAGCGGGCAACGCGCAGTGCATAGGCGCTGAGCGCCACGATGACGGCGATGGTGAGCGCGAAGAAGAGGATGCCCGCAGGCTCGAGGTCCAGCAGCAACAACGGCACGTGCGCCGCCGGGTAGATCGGCGGAAGGATGGGGAACTCCTGTCCAACCGGATAGGCCGCCAGATAGGCCGAAACGTCGTACGGGTTCCCGCCATCGACCAACGCCTGGGCGCCGTAGTACCCAGCGTCGCGCAGGTCTTGGAACGTCCCGGCTCCACCCGGTTCGACCGGGGCCCTGACAACGGCCAGCAGCGCGACGATGACAACGGCCAGCCCGAAGCCGGCAAACGCCGCGATGGTCTTGATCCGGTCCCTGCGCACGGTGTGGCCCCCGCCAGCACACTACATCCGGTGCGCCGGCGGGACCGCCCCCACAGCCTTCTGGGACGACACACCTAGCCTGCGGGCCGTGACCGACCACCGCTTGACGCAGTACAGCCACGGCGCCGGCTGAGCGTGCAAGCTCGGCCCTGACGAGCTGGCGCACGTGTTGCGCCATCTGCACGGAACCACGCCGACGGCCCACCCGGATCTCCTCGTTGGGATCGCCGGGGCTGACGACGCCGGCGTCTTCCGCCTCCGTGACGACCTCGCCATCGTGCAGACGGTGGACTTCTTCACGCCGATCGTCGACGAGCCCGAAGCATGGGGCCGCATTGCTGCTGTGAACGCCCTGTCAGACGTCTACGCCATGGGAGGCACCCCGCTGACGGCCCTCCAGCTGGTCGGCTGGCCTCGCGAAGAGCTCCCACTCGACCTGCTGACCCGGGTGATCGATGGTGGCGTCGCGGTCCTCCAAGAGACGGGATGCCTGCTCGTCGGCGGCCACAGCATCGACGACCACGAGCCCAAGTACGGGTTCGCCGTCACCGGAATCGTCCACCCAGACGACCTCATCACCAATGCTGCCGCCCGGCCGGGAGATCGCATCGTTCTGACGAAGCCGATCGGCACCGGGATCATCTCGACCGCGATCAAGCGCGGGGTCGCCACCGCAGAGCAGCGTGACGCCGCAGTCGATCTGATGGCGACGCTCAACGACACGGCGTCCGCGGCCGCCAGACGGGTCCGCGTCGCTGCCGGAACCGACGTCACCGGGTTCGGTCTCCTCGGCCATCTCTCCGAGATGGTCCGTTCCTCGCAGGTCAGCGCCGAAATCGAGGCCGCGGCGGTCCCTCTTCTGCCTGGCGTCACCGAATTGGCCGCACAGGGGATGGTTCCAGGTGGAACCCGGCGAAATCTGACGTCTGTTGAGCGGATCACCGACTTCGGCGACATCGGCCAGGCGGGTCGGGTCGTGCTGGCAGACGCCCAGACCAGTGGGGGTCTCCTGCTGGCAGTCGCCGCACCACTGGCAGCGGCACTCCTGCAAGCGCTCGAAGAGGAAGGTGCCCACGGAACCGTCATCGGGCAGTTCGTGGCGCGTGATTTCGCCGACGGTCCCAGCGGCACGATCCGGGTGCACTAGTCCGGCGAATGCCGACTCCGACTCGATGTCGGTTCAATATGGCATAGTATGCAGGAGCGTCGGGTCGTCACGACGACTCGGGTGCAGGCCCCCTCGTCCCCCCTGGGGGGCCTGCGCATTTCTGCACCACGGTCCCGCCTTGTCCCGGCGATAGGCTGCACGAGCCATGCGGTTCCGCCTCCCGTCACCCAGACGTGTCTCCCACTCGCTGCGCGACTTCGCCAGACGAAATCCCGTCGAGGCCGAGGAGTACCTCGAGACCCACGCCGATGAGTGGGAAGAGCTTGCCGGAGAGATCCCGCAGGATGCCGCGGACATCCTCGAGGCCCTGGATGAGGAAGGCGCCGCGGAGCTGCTGACCGAGCTCGATCCCGACGAGGCGGGGGACGTCCTCGACGAGATGAAGGCGGAAGCGGCCGCCGACATCCTCGAAGAGCTGGAGTCGGCAGCGGCGGCCACGCTGATCGCCGAGATGGACGCCGATCAAGCCGCAGACGTCATCGGCGCCCTCGATCCGGAGGAGCGCACCGCAGTGCTTGCCGTCTTGCCGGCCGCATCCGCCGCGGAGATCCATGCCCTGCTCGTCTACGAGGCGGACACCGCAGGCGGCATGATGACCACGGATGTGGCCGCCCTGCCCGCAGGCCTCACCACCGGGGAGGCCATCAACTCACTGCGCCGGCTCCACGACGAGCTGGGGGCCAACCTCAGCTACGTGTACGTCACCGATGAGGCCGGACGGCTGCGCGGCGTGGTGTCATTCCGTGACCTCGTATTCGCTCGGCCTGGCCAGGGACTCGACGCGGTGATGGTGGCTGATCCGGTTTCGGTCACGCCGCAGACCGATCGCGAAGAGGTGGCCGAACTCATCCAGCGCTATCACCTCATTGCCGTTCCGGTCGTAGACGACGACGGCGTGCTCGTGGGGATGGTGAAGTTCCTCGAGGCCCTCGAGGCCATCCAGGCCGAAGCCGGTGAGGATATCGCGGTCATGGTCGGTGCCGGCGAGGAGGAGACGGTGTTCACCCCCATCGGCCTCTCGGTGCGCCGGCGGCTCCCCTGGATCGCGTTCAACCTCGTCGTCGGACTGCTCATCGCGTACGTCGTGAGCCGCTTCGAGGGAACCATCGAGACCTATGCGGTCCTCGCGGCCTACATGCCGCTGGTCGCGCTGATCAGCGGCAACGGAGGGGCCCAGAGCCTGGCGGTGATCATCCGCTCCCTCGCCGTGGGTGACATCCCCCCAGGGAGGGCCCGCAGGGCGATTCGAAGAGAACTCGCCGTCGCCGTCATCGACGGGCTGCTCATCGCCCTGCTCGCCGCCTTGCTCGCGGCGTTGACGATCTCTCTCTTCGGGTCAGGCGCCACCGTGACCCCAATGGAGATCGGGGTGATCATCTTCGTGTCGGTGACCGTTGCCTTCACCGTTGCCGGTCTGGTCGGGTCGAGCATCCCGATCCTGCTCAGGCGGCTCGGTCAGGACCCTGCGCTCGCCTCGAACATCTTCCTCACCATGATCTCCGACCTGGTCGCCTTCGGCGGCTTCTTGCTCACCGCCTCGCTGTTGCTCACCTGAGCCTCAATCGCTGCGCGGTTCCGCGGCGTAGCGCAGTCCCCCACCGACGCCGATTGCCGTGAGGTCGGTGGCACCCGCGAGGTCCATCATCGTGGCCACGACTTCGGGATCGAACTGCGATCCGGCATGGCGGCGCAGCTCCGCGAGGGCGTCGGCCGGGTGCATGGGGGCCTGGAAGGTGCGATCCATCGTCATCGCGATGTAGGCATCGGCAACGAGCAGGATCCTGGCGAGGAGCGGGATCTCCTGACCGGCGAGACCGCGCGGGTACCCGAGGCCGTCGAAGCGCTCGTGGTTGTTGAGTACCGCTTCTGCAGCTTCGGGATGGATCAGACCGCCGATCAGTTCGAAGCCCTTCTTCGGGTGGTCTTTGATGACGTCCCACTCCTCGGGAGTCAACGGGCCCCGCTTGTGCAGGATGCGGTCGGGCACGCCGATCTTGCCGACGTCCTGGAGGAGGGCGGCCACCCGGAGGTGGTCCAGTCGCTGGGTCGACAACCCAGCCTGGGCACCGAGCGCCACGGCAATGTCTGCCGTCCGCTTGGCGTGATCCGCCAGCGCGGGGTCGCGCATCTTCAGGACTCTCACGAGGAGATCGACGACTCGGTCGCGGCCCCCGCGCATGCCGGAACTCATGAGACCCGTTCCCACGACGGTGCCGTCTCCAGCGGTCCTGGCTGCGTTCGCCCCCTGGCCCTTCGCCAAATACAGCGCCCGCTCTGCAGCTTCGACGAGCGAGTCGCGATCGACGGCGTTCTCCGGAGCAGCGGCTACCCCGACGCTCAACGTCGCCTTGCCCGCCTCGGGGATGACGAGAGACGCAACCTGCTCGCGCACCCGGTCGGCCACGAGCAACGCGGACGCGGCGTCCGTTTCCGGCAGGAGCAGGGCAAAGGCTTCGCCGCTGAGGCGAGCGACGACATCGCCGGTACGCAAGGCCCCTTCGACGACTCTGGCGACCTCCTGGACGACGCGGTCGGTGATGCGGCGCCCCCGGGTCTCGGTGATCCCGTCGAGGTCGTCGATCTCGCAGAGCGCGACGGCGAGGGGCCTCCGGTGGCGCAGTGCCCTGCTCAGCTCGTCCTCGAGCCGCTCGAAGAAGTAGCCGTGTTTCTTGAGTCCGGTCAAGCCGTCGTCGACGGACAGGTCCTGGAGGCGGCGAACGAGGTCCTCGAGCTCCCGGTTGCGCTCATCGTCTCTGGCACGCAGCCTGGCGATCTCGTCGAGGACGACAGCAGCAGCTTCAGGGGACACGAGACGCTGGCCGGCGCTGATGGCACGGGCCGCGGCGATCGTCTCAACACCACCGGAGCCGACGACGAGGCCGTCCACCGAAAGTGCAGCCAGGTCGGGAGCACGATCGATGAGGGCGTCACCGATCGTCACCAGGATCCGGGTCGCAGAACCGATGTTCGCCTGAAGGTGGGTGACGTCGTCCACGACGTCGTCAGCCGCAAGCACCACAACGATGTCGGCGTCTACGGCCCAAGCATCGGTGGCGTGCGCGTGGGCAGACGAGATGACGAACCCGGCCTCTTCCAGACCGGCGGTCAACTCGTCGCGTGCCCTTTGATCAGCGGCTATGACCGCAATGCGACTCGTCACGAAAGCCCTCGCCTCATACATCGGTAATCCGGGCGCTGGTCTTGAGGCGACCCGCTTTCACCGGCCGCCCAACCACTCCGCGTACGAGGCTCCGGCGAGAAACGGCTGATTGGTCACGACGCGAAACCGCCCGGCGGCGTGAGCGAAGAGCTCCGGTGAGGGGTCGGCCTCCAACTCGGCCAGCGCCAGCTCGAGGGTGGGACGCCACGCGGGAACGCCGAGAGCGACGTCGACCCTGGCCTGCCAGGTGTCGGCGACGCCGGCGGCAGCGGCGGCCTCTGACGGAGTCGACCAGAAGGCGGCCAGCTTCACAGCTACTCGGAGACAGCGACGCAGGGCGCGCGCCTGGGCTCGAGCACGCTCCGGCGCCGCCTCGGCGACGGCGACCGACCAATCGGCGAACGCTCCATCGCCCCACCGCTCGGGGTTCGTGACCGTCGAGCGGTACAGGTCCTCCACCGCGGCCACGACGCTGGGGAGCGTCACGGCCCCAACTCGGCCACCACCAGCGAGCGAAACGCATTGGCAAGGCGATCCGTGACCGGACCCACTCCGAAGGTTCGATCATCCACCCGGACGACTGGGGCCACTTCCTTCGTCGTCGACATTGCCAGTACTTCGTCTGCGGCGAGCAGGTGCGTCAGCGGTGCACAGCCTTCGACGACCTCGATGCCTACCTGCTCGGCCGCTTCGATGGCCGCACGACGCGTGATCGACTGGAGGATCCCCAGTTCGAGACCAGGCGTGAAGAGGGCGTCGTGTGCCACCCAGGCGACGGAGAACGTTGGGCCCTCGAGCACGAAGCCGCTCTCCCCGACGAGGATGGCGTCTTCGTAGCCGTCCGCCCGGGCCGCGATGGTCGCCGCGAGGTTGTAGCCGTAGGACAGCGCCTTGACGCCCGTCAACTCGAACACAGTGCCGTCGCTGTGCCACGGAGCGATCCGGCTCTGCAGGCCCAGCGCTGCGGGGAGAGGCGGCACCGGCTGGGCCAAGACGATGGTCACCGATTCGGTCCCGATGTTCCCCGGATCGATGCCCCCGGAGACGAGGACGCGCACAATGCAGTCTCCGGCGGCGACCCTCTGACACCACGCCGCAATCTCCTCAGGGGCACGCAGCGGAATGCGCAGCATCGCAGCACTTCGGCCGAGCCTGGCGAGGTGCTCGTCGAACCGGAAGATGTCGCCGCCATAGGCCCGCATCGCCTCGAAGCACCCGTATCCGCGTTGAAACCCGATGTCGAAGGCGGAGATCGACGCGTCCTCAGGAGCGACGGCCACCCCATCGATCACAACAGCTCCCAGGACCTCAGACATCGCCGCGAGGCTAGAGGCCGTCGCCGGCGGCAGTGCCACCGTGATCAAGAAACGCGCTGGTGATGGGAAGGCGGCGATCACGTCCGAACGCCTTCTCGGTGACCCGCACGCCGGGCGCGGCCTGTCGGCGCTTGTACTCGTTGCGGTCCACCATCGTCGCCACGCGGGAGACGACGTCGGCGGGAAAGCCCTCGGCAACGATCGCCTGCATGCTGCGATCTTCTTCCACGTAGCGGCGGAGGATCTCGTCGAGCAGGTCGTACGGAGGAAGACTGTCGGAATCTCGCTGATCTGGTCGTAACTCTGCTGATGGCTCTTTGGCGATGACGGCCTCTGGAATCACCTGGTCTTGACCGTTCCGCCACCGAGCGAGGCGGTACACCATCGTCTTCGAGACGTCCTTGAGGACGGCAAAGCCACCGGCCATGTCGCCGTACAACGTGGCATACCCAACTGCCATCTCGGACTTGTTCCCGGTGGCCACGACCATCCAGTCGAACTTGTTGGACAACGCCATCAACACCGTGCCCCGAATGCGAGCCTGCAGGTTCTCCTCGGCAACGTTCGGCGCTGCGGCGCCGAACGTGGGCTCGAGCGTCGAGAGGAAGGCACCGAAGACGTCATCGATCCCGACGACGTCGAACCGGCACCCGAGGCTGGCGGCGAGGGCCCGCGAGTCATCGACCGAACCGGCAGACGAATACCGGCTGGGCATCGTCACCCCCCACACACGATCCGCACCGAGCGCATCCACGGCAATGGTCGCTGTGAGCGCAGAGTCGATCCCTCCTGAGAGCCCAATCACCACACCCTCGAATCCGTTCTTCGTGACATAGCCATGCAATCCGCAGCGCAGCGCGGAGAACACCTCAGCCTCGTCGTCGAGGCGGTCGCGCATCGTCGGGACAGCAGCCGGTTCCGGTGATGACGTTCCGGCCGTGACAACGACGGTGTCTCTTGGCCCGTCGTGGGGCGAGCCGAGGTCGGGCACGGGGACGTCGACGATCCACAGCTCTTCCTCGAACTGAGCAGCGCGATAGAGCAGTTCACCCGATCCGTCGAACACCATCGAATCGCCGTCGAACACGAGCTCGTCTTGCGCACCGACGGTGTTGAGGTAGACCACGGGAACCCCGGTCGTCCGGGCACGATCGGCGAGCATCCGAGCCCGACCGGCACCCTTGCCCCGGTGGTAGGGCGATCCATTGATGTTGAGCAGGATCCTCGCCCCGGTCGCGGCCTGGTCGATCGGCGGCCCATCTGCAGTCCAGATGTCCTCGCACACCGACACCCCGCAGCACACCCCGCCGATCTCCCAGAGTGGTTGCCTCCTGGGCCCCTCGGCGAAGTACCGGGCCTCATCGAACACGCCGTAGTTCGGCAGCAGCACCTTGCGATACGTTCCGTGCCAGGCGCCTCCGGCGATGATGGCAGCAGCGTTCGCCACCTCACGGCCCACGGAGTCGTCGTCGAGCTGGGCCTCGTCGAGGCGATCGACGAACCCGATCACCGTCGCAACCGATCCGGAGGAGAGCGCCAGACGCGAGACGAGGTCGAGATTCTCCTGCACGAATGCGGACCGCAGGACGAGATCCTCCGGGGGATATCCGGTCGTTGCGAGCTCGGGGAGCAACAGGACCTCCGCTTCCCGGTCGGCGGCCCACGCCATGGCGTCGCGGATGCGCGCCTCGTTGCCCACGAGATCGCCAACGGCGAGATCGATCTGAGCGCCGGCAACCCGCAGGCTCGAGGTCACAACCCTGCCACCGTCTCATCGATCAGGAGGTCGACGACTGCGACCATCGCTTCGTGCTCGCCTGCGCCATCAGCGAGCGCTTCCCGATACACGGCGAGCTGGCGGTCGGCACTGGTGCCCCTGGCGATGATGTTCCTGGCGTTCTCCACCTCCGGCAGACATCCCAGCGTCGTGGCATCCTCGGTGACCAGGCCGATGATCTCTTCGACCAAGGCGGACATCGGCACGAGTTCCCCCCGTCCGAAGTCGATCAGGGACTCGTCGATTCCGTAGCGCTGCGCTCGCCACACGTTCTCGTCCAGCAGCATCCGTGAGTAGATCCGCCAGCGCTGGTTGTTGAGGCGGAGACGGAACAGCATCGCCAGGAGGGACACGAAGATCGCAGCGATCGTGACCCCGTCGTCCACCCTGGTGCAGATGTCGCTGGCCCGCATCTCGAGCGTCGGGTACCGCTCGCTTGGGCGGATGTCCCACCACAGGCGAGAGGCATCCTCGATCACGCCGGCATTGACGAGGACATCGGAGTGGCGCCGGTATTCACCGTGGTCGTTGAACTCGTCGGGGAGGCCGGTGCGCGGGAGGGAGCGGAACACCGCAGTGCGGTACGACTTCAGGCCGGTGTCGTCACCGTGCCAGAACGGAGAAGACGTCGAGAGCGCCAGCAAGTGGGGCGCGAAGTAGAGGATCTGGTTCATCAGGTCGATCCGCAGGTCCTTGTCCTCGATGCCGACGTGGACATGCATCCCGCAGATCAGCAGCCTCCGCACCACCCCCTGGAGGGCCTCGGCGAGGGTGTTGTAGCGTTCCTTGTCGGTGTGCCGCTGCTCTCCCCACCGGGCGAACGGATGGGTCGAAGCCGAGATGATCGCCAGGCCGTATTCGTTGACGACCCCAGCCACGTCGCGCCTGAGCCTCGCCACGTGGGCCGCGGCTTGCGGGATGGTGGCCGCGACGGGGGTTCCGATCTCGATCTGGGAGCGGATGAACTCTGGCGATACCAAGCCCTCGACGATCTCGGCACACGCTTCGAGGAGCCCATCGGGCATGTCGGGAACCAGGTCGCGCGTCGTGCGGTCGACGATGAAGTACTCCTCTTCGATCCCCACGGTGAAGGTCGGACGATCCATACGCGAACCCTAGAGCCTCGCTCAGTCGATGAGCAGAAGACCTTCGGCGATGAGCGCTGCCCGGAGGTTGGCGACATCGGAGGTGTGCACCGCGACCGTCAAGACACCGCCGCCGCCGTAGGGAGCGTGCCGCAGTTGGATGTCTCGCACGTCCACACCACTCGCCTCGAGGGCATGGCCGACGCGGGCCAGCTCTCCGGGACGGTCGGCCAGGGCCACCCGAACGGGCTCGGCGGCCGCACCCAGAGACTCGCGCACACGTCGGGCCGCAGCGAGGTCGGCTTCCACGCGCCCTTCCCCGTCGGCGAGGTCGCGCGCCAGCGAGTCGAGTCTTGCCTGCAGGCGACCGATCGCAGCCAGCACCTCTCCCCGATTCTCCTCGAGCACCGCCGTCCACATCGCCGGGTCGGAAGCGGCGACCCTCGTCAGGTCGCGGAAGCTCCCTGCCGCAACGCCGAGCGCCCGTTCGTCCCCCCCGGCTTCGAGGACGAGTGCGGCTGCGACGACCTGCGGAAGATGGCTCACCAGCGAAACGGCGGCGTCGTGCTCTGCTGCTGACATGCGTACCGGCCGGGCGCCGAGCAGGCCGACGATCTCCTCGACCGTCAGCAGATCGGCCGGCGAAGCGCCATCCGTGGCGACCACCCACGTCGCACCCCTGAACAAGACCGGCGATGCCGCCTCTGGCCCAGACACTTCCCTTCCGGCCATCGGATGGGTCCCGACGAAGCGGGCCAGGTGGCTGGCGGCCGCGACCGGGCCCACCTTGACCGAGCACACATCCAGCACGAGCGCATCCGTCTCGAGCGCGGCAAGGACATCGACCGTGATCGTCGGAGGGGCCGCGACCACGAGGAGGTCGGCTGGCGCGGCGATGAGGTCTTCGAGCGACTCCAGCGGCCGGACCGCCCCCCGCTCAGCAGCAGCAGCGAGGGCCAAGGCATCGGGATCCCATCCGGAGACGCCCCACCCGGCGGCACGCAGCCCGAGGGCAACCGATGTGCCGATGAGGCCGGTCCCCGCGACTGCGGCGTGGCGCGGGCTCAGATCTCCAGCCCCATCGCCGCACCGAGCGCGCGCACATCACCCATCAGCGTCTCGAACTCTGAGGGGAGAATCGCCTGGGGGCCGTCGACGAGCGCCGTCTCCGGAGCCGGATGGACGTCCACCATGAACCCGTCGGCACCGGAGGCGACGGCCACCCGCGTGAGCGGCGCCACCAGGGAGCGATGACCCCCCGAGTGGGAGGGATCGACGATGATCGGCAGATGGGAGAGCCCGCGCACCACGGGGACGGCCGAGATGTCGAGGGTGTTCCTCGTCGCCGTTTCGAACGTCCTGATCCCCCGCTCACACAGGATGACGTCGTGGTTGCCCTCTTTGTAGATGTACTCCGCAGCGTTGAGCCACTCCTCGATGGTTGCGGTGAGCCCGCGTTTGAGCAGTACCGGCTTGGGCTGCTTGCCGAGCTCTGACAGCAGCGTGAAGTTCGCCATGTTGCGCGTGCCGACGCGGACGAGATCGGCGTACTGCACGACCAGCTCGACATCGCGAGGGTCGAGGACCTCGGCAACGAACGGCAACCCAAACTGAGCACGCGCCTCGGCGAGCAGCTCGAGGCCGCGCTCGCCGAGGCCCTGGAACGAGTATGGCGAGGTCCGTGGCTTGAAGGCATCGCCGCGCAGGATGTTGGCACCGGCCTTCATCACGGCCTCGGCTGAGGCGAAGAGCTGCTCCCGGGACTCCACGGCACACGGTCCTGCGATCACGGCGAAATGACCACCGCCAACGGTCATGCCCCCGACGTCGATGACCGAGTCGTCCTGCTGGAAATCGCGGGACACGAACTTGAACGGCTTGAGCACCGGCACGGCTCGCTCGACACCGGGAAAGGCCTCCCACGGGAGCGCCTGCACCTGGGCTCGATCTCCGACGACTCCGATGACGGTGCGGAAACGGCCCTCAGACACGTGCGCTTCCGCCCCGATCTCGGCCAGCCGGTCGAGAACGTGCTGCACATCCTCGGTGACGGCGGATCCGTGCATGACGATGATCAAGGACTCATCTTCCTTCGCGGCCATGGCCCAACTCTAGGGATCGCTCTGCGGCCATCTTCTCACGGGTCACCGGGCGCACCGCAGCGGACGTGGCCCCGCGCCGATTCCTACGCTGGGGGGTCATGGAGCGAATCCTGGTCACCGGAGCTGCCACCTGGACGGGCGGTCGTCTCGTCCAGCAGCTGGAGCGGAGGCCAGACGTCACCGTCTTCGCCGTCGACGATGGAGCCCCGCGCGTCGCCTTCACGTCGGAATTCCGCCGCACCGGGATCGACGGGCTTGCCTTCGCCCACCACCTGCTCGACGTGGCACCGCACACGGTGATCCATTTGCAGACCGTCGATCGGTCGACCGAGGACGGCCGTCATCGGGCACACGATGAGGCGGTCGTGGGCGCCCAGGCGCTGTTCGGTGCCATCGGGCGGTGCCAGGACACCACCAGAGTGATCGTGAAGTCTGATTCGGCGATCTATGGCGGATCAGCCCGCAACCCTTCCGTCCTGACTGAGGACTCCGCGGGGCGGGGGCGGTCCGACCGCTATCAGCGCGATCTCTCCGATATGGAGCAATTCGTCGGAGACGCTGCCACGAGCGATCCAGGCGTCGCGTACACGGTGCTCCGGTTTGCCCCCATCTTCGGTGCGACCATCCGCAATCCCCTGAGCCGATACCTGACGCTGCCCGCCGTTCCCACGCTCTTGGGGTTCGACCCCCGGATGCAATTCGTCCACGAGGACGATGCCCTCGGCGCCCTCGTCCATGCCGTCGACCACGGCGTCCCCGGCACCTTCAATGTGGCCGCACCCGGTCAGATCTACTTGTCGCGCGTGCTCCGTCTCGGTCGGCGCGTACCCCAGCCGCTCCCGGGCAGGATGTTCGATGCCGCGTTGCGCGGCCTGGCCAGGACCGACCTGGTGATCCCGCGCCACGTCTCCGCCCTCCTCAAGAACGGTCGAGTCATGGACGTCTCTGCGATGGTTGCCGAGCTGGGGTTCGGCCCCTCGTTGACGTGCCGCCAGACCGTTCTCGCCGCCTACGGGCGGGTTCCCGTGACGACTGCGGAGCCGGCATGACCCGCGAGCAGCTCGAGCAGCACACGAAGCGCGATCTCCTCCGGCTGGCACGGGAGCGCGACATTCGCGGCCGGTCAACGATGTCCAAAGCCGATTTGGTCGATGCCCTCGTCTGCGAACCCCGCCACAGGCAGCAGGAGCCTCCCCGATCACTCCCACTCCCCGGCATCGCTTCCGAGGATCGTGCGCAGGCTCGCGAGCGGCGCAGCAGGCTCCTCGAGCGCCTCGCAAGCATGGTCGATCGAGAACGGGCCTGCAGCTGGGTGAGCATCGAGGGTCACCCGTGCGGGCTGCCTGTCGTAGCCGGCACGGCCGCGTGCGGTCTCCACGGAGACGGGACGATCTTCGACGCGGCGATCCCGCTCACTGGCAGACTGGGCTTCGACACGTGGCCGACCCTGTGGCGCCACATGATGCTCGCCACCTACGACATCGATCCGTTCGGTCTCGATCCGGTCGTTTCCGAGATGGTGTGGCACGTCGCCAACGGCCTGTACTTCGACTACTTCCGAGTCGAGGTCGAGGGAATCGAGCACGTGCCCATGTCCGGTCCCGGCGTCATCGTCGGCAACCACGGCGGTGCCGCCCTGCCCTACGACGCTGCGATGCTGACGCTCGCCGTGTTGAACGAGGCCCCGCTGCCGCGCCGCGTTCGCGTGGTCGCGACCGAGATCTTCAACATGCTCCCCTGGGTGTCGCACATGTACCGCAAAGCAGGCGCCGCCTACGCGGTGCGCGACGATGCCCGCCGTTTGCTGGCAGGAGACCATCTGCTCGGAGTGTTCCCCGAGGGGGAGCGCGGCTTCATGAAGCCCGTTTGGGAGGCCTACCGCGTACAGCGCTTCGGTAGAGGCGGCTTCGTCGAGCTCGCCGAGGAGGCCAAGGCGCCGATCATCCCCGTCGCCATCATCGGGTCCGAGGAGGTCCACCCGGCGATGATGGTCTCGAAGCGCCTCGCCCGCCTGGTGAAGTTCTTCTTCCCCGAACAGCGGGTCGCGGAGATCGCCCTCTTCCTGAACCCGGTCCCACTCCCGGTGCGCTGGCATTTGCGGTTCCTCGAGCCGATCGAGCCGAGCGGAGACTCCGACCCACTCGCCATGCTCGAGCGAACCGAGCGAGTTCGCCACGCCATCCAAGAGGCCCTCGACGAGATGCTGGCAACCCGACGCACGGCGTTCTGACCACGGCGGCCCAGGCACCGTGCGTGGGGCTCGTGGCCCCGTGCGTGGGGCTCGTGGCGACTGCTTGCAATAGTTAGCAGATCGCTGTATGCTGCAAGCATGGTTGCCCCCCAGCTCGACGAGCTCGGTGCGTTCATTCGCGACCAACGCGAACGCAGCGCCCTGTCTCTGCGCAAGCTTGCTGCGCAGGCAGGCGTGTCCAACCCGTATCTGTCGCAGATCGAGCGCGGCCTGCGCAAGCCTTCGGCAGAGATCTTGATGGCCATCGCAAGGGCGCTCCAGATCCGCACCGAGGCGCTGTACGAGCGGGCCGGGCTGATCGATCCGGCCGAACGCGACGACGTCACCGCAGCCATCGAGGGCGACGCCCAGTTGACCAAGACACACAAGGAAGCGCTGCTGGAGATCTACAAGAGCTTCATCAGCGAAGACACCCAGGAGGAACGATGATCCCCACCATGGAGACTCAGAAGGAAACCGCAGGAAAGGCCCTGTATACGCTGCTCGGGGCGCCCGTCGTCACCAGCAGGAAGCTGCGCGACTTCGGCGCTCGGGTGGCGGGCGACTTCGCCGACGAGACCGTGGCGTGGGAGGCCGAGGGCCGCAAGCTGACCGGCCAGATCCAAGAGAGCAAGGTCGTCGATCAGGTTCAGCAGCGTGTGGACTACGAGCAACTGCAGGAACAGGTAGAGAAGCTGCGCGACCAGCTCGAGACGGTCCTCGTCAACTGGAGGGTCGGATTCACGCCGGCACGTCCGGCGAAGAAGGCGGAGGCAACCGCACCGGTGAAGCCGGCAACCAAGACGGCTCCCAAGAAGACGACCGCCAAGAAGACGACCGCCAAGAAGACGACCGCCAAGAAGACGACCGCGAAGAAACCCACGACTCCGGCCGCAACGAAGACCAGCACCTGATCCCGTCCCGCTTCGTTCAATAGGTGACGAGCGGTTCCGTGCCCTTCGCCGCGTCGACCCAGCCAGAGACCATGGCTCCTGTGGGCAGCCGCCTGACGAGGCGCTTGCGAGCGTTCAGCGCCGTCATGGCGGCGAGCAGGTTGCCCGGGTTGCGTCTCCGCAACTCCTTGATGGTGTCGACGCCGGCGGCCTCGAGGAGATCCGAGTACTCCGATCCGACGCCTTTGACCCGCATCAGGTCTGCTCGGTTCACCCAGAGCAGGATGCTCTTCTCGGCAAGGCCCGTTCTGCTCGCCAGGTCTCGCCTGCCCCGGCGCGCGGCCGCTGCCTTGAGCAACGCCTCGGTGGTGCGGACCTTCGCCTTGCGCAGTCTCGTCGCATCCCTGTGATTCAGCCCCTGGATCGCGGCGATCGACGCCATCCACCTACCCCCTTCGCGCAGGTCTCGGTCGCGGAGCCGGGAGGACCCGGTTCCTGCACACTACCCACGGCCGTCGCGGCCGTGCCAAGCCGTCAACCGCGCCCTGCAGGCTTCAGATCCTGAGGTCCCCTGATCCGAGCCGGTGCCATGTGATCGAAATGGACCTCGGCCACGCCTTCGGAGTGCACTCGGAAGAGCTCGAGCACGTCGACGGAACCCTCGATGCCGAGCAGTCGGGGATACGCCCCCTCGGTGAGCACGATCGGCCAGCTGCGGGCGTACCGGTATTCGGGTACGACGATGGCGGTGTCGCGCGCCTCCGCTGCGCTCAGCATCGCGACGACATCGCCAGGCACGACACCGAGTTGGTCTCCCATGCCGAGCACGCACCGGCCGATGCGCTCGCGCGTCAAGGTGTCGAGGCCGGCACGCAGACCGGACGCCAGACCCTCCTGCCATCCCGGGTCGATGATCACCACCGCATCGCCCAGATCGGCAGCGTCGAGCACGGCCTCGGCATCCGCCCCCAGGACGACATACGTCGTGTCGACCGGCCAGGCGGCTGCCTCGCCGAGCACCAGCTCGAGAAGGGGCAGGCCCAGGTGGGACGCGGCGTACTTCTGCGTGACAAAGCCCTCTCCCTCATCCGAGGCGATGAGCAGGGCTGCGGTTTCTTCGTCCACCCGAACCTCCAGGCGGCAGGCTACCGAGCCGGGCACGGGTCTGAGGTCCGAGACCAGGAACGGCCCGGGTGACCGGGCCGTGGGGAAGCTCCTGTACTCCGCCCGCTTCGAGCCAACGCTCCTGCGGGCCGGAGCGCACCCTAGCGACGCGAACACCGCGCTGCCCGGGCTGGGCGAACTGGCCAGGCGTGTGCCAAGCTTGAGCCACCAAAGAATCGGAGGTCGCCAGTTGATCATCGGAGT
>Ga0255047_10000725_pt1 | contig 26450 bp, 24 predicted proteins | sample JV7_2_1_MG_FD_183640 | JGI IMG/M metagenome (GOLD analysis project Ga0255047, IMG submission 183640) | Seawater microbial communities from Jervis Inlet, British Columbia, Canada - JV7_2_1 | ecosystem: Environmental > Aquatic > Marine > Inlet | place: Canada: British Columbia | collected 2016-10-06
ACTATTATGGCAACATTAAAGAGGAACTCGAAACTCGAATGTTGCTGCTGAAGGAAATCGGCGGGTTCGCAGACCTGGATACTAATGCGGATCGCATCAATCTTCATGACCTCGAACGCAGGGTGCTGCTGAAAATCGAAATAGACACAGATTAGGCGCTACAAACCACGCGCCAATATTTCAGGAAACTCTTTAGTCAATTTTTGCGCTAATTTCGGGTCGCCGTGAAACCACTTCGGAATCCAGTTGATCGAGCCCATAATTGCATTGCCAGTCATTCGAACATTGCACGCCGCGACGCTGCCGTCCTTGATACCTGCTTCCAAAATTGCCTCGAAATTCTTGCTGTGCTGTCGAGACAGTTCCAGGACTTCATCGCGATGTTCAGGTTTGAGTGACGGGACCTCACTCATAATCGCAATAGGTCCACGGTCTCCGACCATCATTTCAATGTGATAGCGGAAATATCGCAGGATGATATCCATCCCGCTTTCACCTTCAGAACATGCCCGGTCCAGAGCTTCGCGTCCGAGGTCGGCCGCCCGCAGGTAGCAGAGGTAGACGAGTTCCTCTTTATTGCGAACGTAGTAGTAGAGAGCGGCATCCGTTAAACCGAGCAGGTCGGCGACATTGCGAAGCGATGTACCACTGTATCCTTTTTGATTGAAACACTGAGCTGCGGCCCTGAGCATGCGCGCTTTTTGCAGCTGAAATCGGGTTTCCTCGGCATCTCGTGCCATGTCGTAATGCGCTCCGCCCGCCAGTTATGAGACGGGCACTTGAGTTCTGAGTCAATCTGCATTATTTTAATCTGGATTAAAATAATTGCAACCCGTAAAGCCACTGATTTTTAAGGAATTTCGTCAATGAGTACTGCAGAAAGCGATCTGCCAGGCGTTTCTGGCGAGCCGCGCGAGGCGCCGCTGCGTTTCGTGACAGCAGCGTCTTTGTTTGATGGCCACGATGCGGCCATCAATATCATGCGGCGCCTGATACAGGCGCGAGGCGCCGAGGTGATTCATCTCGGCCACAATCGCAGTGTTGACGATATTGTGCGTGCCGCCATTCAGGAAGACGCAGACGGTATTGCGATCAGCTCTTACCAGGGCGGTCATAACGAGTTCTTTCGTTACATGATCGATCGCTTGCGCGAGTCCGGTGCCGGTCATATCAAGGTATTCGGCGGCGGTGGCGGCACGATTACCCCGGAAGAAATTCAGTCATTGATGGACTATGGGGTCGAACGCATTTATCACCCGCACGATGGAATGGCGCTTGGTCTTGAGGCGATGATTGAAGACCTCGTTAGTCGTACTGCCACGGGTCGGCGTTCATCCGGATCTCCGCCCTCCGTTGATCGAGAACACACGACAGATATCGCCGCGACAATCTCCGCGATTGAGGAGGGTGTATTCAACGATACCGAGCTAACTGCAAAACGTAAGGAGTGGCAGGTTCAAGCCGGTCAGGTGCCGGTAATAGGAATTACCGGAACCGGCGGTGCTGGCAAGAGCAGCGTTACCGATGAAATCCTGAATCGTTTTCTGGTCTGTTTTCCCGACAAGCGAGTTGCGGTGCTGGCCGTCGATCCAACACGGCGCCGGACTGGCGGTGCATTATTGGGCGATCGAATTCGGATGAATTCCCTGCGATCCCAACGCGTGTACATGCGTTCGATCGCGACGCGCCGGCAACATCTGGCGACCAGCGAAATGTTGAGCGATCACATTCTGTTTCTGAAGTCGCTGGGCTTCGATCTGGTCATCGTGGAAACGGCAGGTATTGGCCAGAGTGATAGCGAAATCGTCGACATGGTGGATTTCTCGGTCTACGTCATGACCAGTGAATACGGTGCCGCCAGCCAGCTCGAGAAAATCGATATGCTCGATTTCGCTGACTTGATCGTCCTGAACAAATACGACAAACGCGGTGCCGAAGATGCTATGCGGGACATTCGCAAGCAATGGAAGCGTAATCATGTGGCGTTTGACGTTGCGGACGACGACATACCGGTTTTTCCGACCATCGCGAGTCAGTTCAACGATCCGGGCATCAGTTGGATGTTCAAAGAGTTAGTGCGCCGCGTCGTGGACAAGGCAGGACTCGATGCGACGAACTGGTCCCTGGAAATCAATACCGACAACAAAGAGCCGCGATCGACCGCGGCTATTCCGGGTGCAAGAATTCGATATCTCGCGGAAATTGCTGAGCAGGGTCGGGCCGCTAATAAAGAGGTAGATTCGCAGGCGACGATTGCCAGTCGTGCGCAACACGTTTTCGAGTCGCTGAAAATGCTCGAGGACCCTAATCTGCCAGGCGAACTCGAGTTGTATAAAGCGGATCAACTCACTGAGGGCGAGGACCGCAGCCTCACGGTACTGCGGCAACGCTACCAGGAATCCATTTCGGACTTGTCGTCCGAATCGATTCGCCTGTTACAGGAGTGGCCAGCGCGCAAGGCGGGCGTAAAATCGGAACAATACAGTTACACGGTTCGCGGCCGCCAAATCACGGGCAATAATTACCTTGAGAGCCTCAGTCATCAGCGCATCCCGAAGATTGCGGCACCCGCTTTCACGGACTGGGGTGAGTTACTGACCTTCCTTTCCAAAGAGAACTTGCCAGGTGCGTATCCGTACACCGGCGGAGTTTATCCATACCGTCGACTGGGCGAAGACCCGGCACGAATGTTCGCGGGCGAAGGTACTCCGGAGCGAACGAATCGTCGCTTCCATTACCTGTCGCAAGGCCGGACAGTTGCACGCCTCTCAACAGCGTTCGATTCCGTCACGTTGTACGGTGAAGACCCACATGAGCGACCGGACATCTACGGCAAGGTCGGTAATTCCGGCGTATCAATAGCGACGGTTGATGACATGAAGAAGCTGTACTCAGGCTTCGACCTTTGTGCGCCAACGACATCAGTATCGATGACCATTAACGGTCCTGCACCCATGATCCTGGCATTCTTCATGAACACCGCCATCGATCAGCAGATCGAAAAGCACTTGCGAGAGAACGGCGAGTGGGAAGGTGCGAGCAAGAAGATCGACGCGTGGTTCGAAAGTCGCAAACGACCATCTTACGAAGGCGAGCTTCCCGAAGGCAACGAAGGCCTTGGTCTGGGATTGCTGGGGATCTCCGGTGATCAGGTCGTCGATGCAGAAACCTATGCGCGAATTCGCAAGGACACTCTCGCTATGGTTCGCGGCACGGTGCAAGCCGATATCCTGAAAGAGGATCAGGCCCAGAATACCTGTATTTTCTCGACCGAATTTGCGATGAAGATGATGGGCGATGTGCAGCAGTTCTTCATTGAAAATAACGTTCGTAATTACTATTCAATCTCGATCAGTGGATATCACATCGCCGAGGCCGGAGCGAACCCGATAAGCCAACTCGCGTTCACGCTGTCCAACGGCTTTACGATCGTTGAGTACTACCTCGCACGTGGCATGGCGATTGATGATTTCGCCCCGAACCTGAGTTTCTTTTTCTCAAACGGTATGGATCCGGAGTACACGGTGATCGGCCGGGTAGCAAGACGCATTTGGGCACGGGCCATGCGAGAGCGATATGGCGCGAGCTCACGCTCACAAATGCTCAAGTATCACGTGCAGACGTCAGGCCGCAGCCTGCATGCCCAGGAAATCAGTTTCAACGATATCCGCACAACCTTGCAGGCGCTTTATGCGTTGTTCGACAACTGCAACAGCTTGCACACGAATGCGTTCGATGAAGCGGTCACCACACCGACGGAACAGTCGGTACGGCGTGCCGTTGCTATTCAGCTGATTATCTCTCGTGAGCTCGGTTTGAATTTCTGCGAAAATCCCTGGCAGGGATCGTTCATTATCGGCGAGCTTACCGATCTGGTTGAAGAAGCTGTCTATCAGGAGTTCGAACGAATTTCGGAGCGTGGCGGTGTTCTCGGTGCAATGGACACGATGTATCAGCGCGGCAAAATTCAGGAAGAGAGCCTCTATTATGAGGGCAAGAAACATGATGCTTCATTGCCGTTAATTGGCGTGAACACGTTCCTGCCCAAAGCAGGGCAGGAAGATGAAGTGCACGACCTGGAACTGATTCGATCCACGGAGGCGGAAAAGCAGGATCAGATAATTCATTTGCGTGCATTCCAGGAGACGCACGGCGCCGACAGTGCAGCAGCACTCGCCAGTTTGCAGAGTAAGGCTCGTGAACGCAGCAATGTTTTCGCCGAGCTGATGGAGACAGTCAAATCCAACTCCCTGGGCCAGATATCAGGGGCTTTGTACGACGTTGGCGGCGAGTATCGACGGAATATGTAGGGCAGCCATCCAGGAGTTAATTCATGGCAGGAACAGTCAATTACGAACAAAAGGACGCAGTTGCGATTATCTCGATGAATCGTCCTGACGCATTAAACGGATTTACGACCGAACTCCGCGCTGCACTGCTGCACGCGTTTGAAAAAGCTCACCGTGATGAGTCTGTGCGGGTAATCGTGTTTACAGGTGAGGGCCGGTCATTCAGCGCGGGCGCTGATCTCAAAGCGGGATTTGAGGGGGAACGGACGACACAAGAACAGTTGTTATTCGAATATGCGCCAGTACTAATAGAAATTTCGCAAATTCCAAAACCGGTCATTGCGGCGGTGCCCGGATTTGCGGCTGGCATCGGCATGTCCTTTGCCCTGCATTGCGACCTGCTGGTCATGGCAGAAGAATCTTTCTTGCTGTCACCGTTTACGACGATCTCGCTGCTTCCTGACGGTGGTGCGAACTGGATGCTTGTCAGACAAATCGGCTATCACCTGGCATATCAATTGTGTATTGAGTCTGAACGCATTAGCGCCGAGCGCTGTTTTGAACTCGGCATAGCGAACAAAGTCGTTCCGGCGGAATCGCTTCGCGACGCGGCGGTTGCCTGGGCCAAAGAACTGAGCGCACGTGCGCCGTTGTCAATGGCGGCGACCAAGAAAGTGATGCGGCACGCGATGGATAGCGATTGGTTCAGCTGCTACACGATGGAAGCGGAAGAACAGCGAAAACTACAGGGATCCGATGACGCCAAAGAGGGAATCGCGGCTTTCCTGGAAAAACGCGAGCCGTCCTTTACGGGCAAATAGATTAGACAATATTATTAAGACTGAGATAACGATGGACCGAAATATTTTTGAAGACGAACATGAGATGTTTCGCGACGCAGCACGGAGTTTCTATAAGAACGAAGTTTTACCGAAAGGTGAGCGCTGGCGCGAACAGGGCATAGTTGATCGTGAAGCCTATCTACAGGCGGGCGAGCAGGGCATGCTTTTGATGTGGGCCGACGACCAATACGGTGGCGCCGGCGTGCACGATTTTCGCTACGAGCAAATATTGATCGAGGAAATGGCCAGGTACGGTGAGCCCGGCTTTTTCATGACGCTGCATAGTCGCCTGGTTGGCCCATACATTGGTGAACTCGGTAGCGACGAACAAAAACAACGTTGGCTGCCAAAGTGTATTTCGGGTGAGCACATACTGGCCGTCGCGATTACAGAGGCGGGCGCTGGCAGTGACGTATCGGGAATTCGTACCAAGGCTGAGGATAAAGGCGATCATTATCTCCTGAACGGATCCAAGACCTTTATTTCCAATGGAATTCTTGCGGATCTTGTTGTCGTTGTCGCCCGCACGGACACAAGCCGACACGGCTTGAGTCTGTTCGTTGTTGAGCGCGGCATGGATGGTTTCGAGCGCGGCGATAACTTGAAGAAAATGGGATTGAAGAGCCAGGACACGGCTGAGATGTTCTTCAATGACGTCAAAGTGCCGAAAGAGAATTTACTCGGTGAATGGAATCGCGGCTTCTACCAACTGATGCATTTCCTGGCAGAAGAAAGGTTGATTGGTGCCTGTCAGTATCTTGCTAACGCAGAGGCAGCATTTGAAGTAACGCTGGAATATACGCAAGAGCGTAAAGCGTTTGGCCAGGCGATTGCCGATTTTCAGAATACGCGCTTCAAGTTCGCAGATATGCGGACACAAATGGATATGGCGCAAGCGTTTGTTGATCGCTGTGTCATGGATCACAATGACGGCAAATTAAGTGCAGAAGATGCGGCGAAGGCTAAATTATTTTGCAGCGAGCTGGAAGCGCGGGTGACAGACGATTGCCTGCAGCTACACGGTGGCAACGGATTTATGGACGAATATCCGATTAGTCGTATGTATGCCAATGCCCGTATCTCGCGTATCTATGCAGGCAGCTCGGAAATCATGCGTGAGATTATCGCGCGTTCTCTGGGACTGGACCCCCGCAAGAAAACCAAGGCAGCCTAGATGCGTACAGCATTTATTGGGCTTGGCGTCATGGGCTATCCCATGGCGGGTTATCTGGCAAAGAACGGCCACGACGTGACTGTCTATAACCGTACGGCCGCGAAGGCAGTTGCGTGGTGTCAGGAACACGGTGGTCAGTCGGCAGCAACTCCCGCAGAAGCTGCAAAGGACGCCGAGATCGTTTTTTCCTGCGTCGGCAACGACGATGACGTTCGTGAAGTGCTACTCGGTGAAAACGGTGTGCTCGCTTCGGTTTCCGGCGGTTCGATCATTGTTGATCACACAACCGCATCGGCAACTGTTGCTCGTGAGATTGCCACTATCGCTGCGGACAAGTCCGTTGGCTTTCTCGATGCACCGGTATCCGGCGGTCAGGCCGGCGCCGAGAACGGTCAATTGGCGGTGATGGCCGGCGGTACGACTGCTGACTTCGAACGGGCGGCCCCGGTCATCGACTGTTACGCAAAGGCAATTACGCATATCGGCCCGGTTGGTGCCGGACAGTTGGCTAAGATGGTCAACCAGATATGTATTGCGGGTGTCGTGCAAGGGCTGGCCGAAGGGCTGCACTTCGCGAAGAAAGCCGGTCTGGATCCCGCCGTCGTTATTGAGTCGATCTCAAAAGGTGCTGCGCAGTCATGGCAGATGGAGAATCGCTGGCAGACGATGGTCGACGATGAATTCGACTTCGGATTCGCGGTTGACTGGATGCGAAAGGACCTCGCGATAGCACTGGAGGAAGCGTCGCAGAACGGCGCAACGCTTGAAATGACGCGCCTGGTCGATCAGTTCTATTCCGAAGTGCAGGATCTTGGCGGCAAACGCTGGGATACCTCGAGCTTAATTGCCCGATTAAAGTAAACTATTGGAGTAGACTAGCTACAAATTACAGGGGTGGCCTTCCGGCCTGAGATTCGACTTGAGAACCCTTAGAACCTGATCCGGATAATGCCGGTGTAGGAAGGAAATCATGAACGCAACCTCCAAATCGTGGCAACTGATCACACTGATCTTTCTTGCGGGCTCCGTATTCGCGGAAGTTGCCATTGACGAAATCATCGTAACGGCAGATTTTCGTGAGCGCCCTGCTGCCGAATTACCGTCCAGCATCACGATAATCGATGCCGAGTTCATCGAGGAAGCCGCCGTGCAGCACTTCGAGGAACTGATCAACGTTGTTCCTAATCTTAACTGGTCAGGCGATGGTCATCGCGCACGGTACTTTCAGATTCGCGGTGTTGGTGAACTTGAGCAATATCAGGGCGCGCCCAATCCGTCGATCGGTTTCCTGATAGACGATATCGATTTCAGCGGCATTGGCACCGTTGCTACTTTGTTCGATGTCCAGTCGATTGAGGTGTTACGTGGGTCGCAGGGTAGTCGTTATGGCGCGAATGCGCTGGGCGGTCTGATCTACATTCAATCGGCGCCGCCATCCAGGCAACGCGACGGTCGCTTTCAGGTAACAGCCGGGGGCGATGATGCTTTGTCGATTGCTGCAGCATTCGGCGGGGCGCTGTCAAAGTCTGAAAATACGACTTTTCGATTCAGCGCTCAGAAACACGAGAGTAATGGTTTTCGCGACAATACGTATCTTGGTCGAAATGACACCAACGGCCGAGATGAACTGGCGTTGAAGACGCGTTTGCGTTTCGTAGTTTCCGAAACGCTTGAGGCGAACGTTTCAATGTTGTACAGCAAGATCGACAACGGCTACGACGCGTTTGCTCTCGATAATAGCTACACGATGTTATCTGACAATCCTGGCAAGGATGCTCAGGAAAGTGTCGGAACGTCAATTCGATTCGATTGGACCGGCTTCAACAATTTGACGGTGACTTCAATTTCGGCATTGGCGAATTCAAACATCGATTTTTCTTATGACGCGGACTGGGGCAATGACGAAAGCTGGAATCCGGTTACCTATGATTATGTGTCTGACAATGATCGCGCACGAGATCTCATAAGTCAGGAATTTCGCTTGTCATCGGAACGCTGGTTGGTGGGCGTATACGCGTCAAACATCCGGGAAGAATTGCAGACGTTGAATACCGGTGACTACTACGACCCCTTCTACGACTGGGCAGACAGTCTTTTCTATCCGTTCGACAGCGACTACGAAGCAAGCAACGTGGCGCTGTTCAGCCAGTTCGATTACGACTTCAGTGAGTCCACTCGATTAACTACCGGTATTCGAGTTGAGCGCAGAAACTCCGATTACTCAGATACGGATGGTCTCGTCTCAGCACAATCTGATTCAATGTGGGGCGGTGAGCTCAGCATCAGCCACGATATGAACGATACCGTGACTGCGTTCGCGAGAATTTCGAAAGGGTACAAAGCCGGTGGCTTCAATCTTGGTGTTGTGGACCCTGGCATTCGTGAGTTTGGTGCTGAGGAGTTGTGGACAGCTGAGGCGGGGATTAAGTCGACGTTGTTTGATAACGCGCTGCATTTGAATGTCGCCCTGTTCCAAAGTCACCGGGTCGATCAACAGGTACGTACCTCTTTTCAGCTGGTCTCCGGCAATCCAGCGTCTTTCGGATTTGCCACGATCAATGTCGATGCAGGAGAGACATTCGGTGTGGAGGCCGATATCAGCTGGTATCTGAGCGACAGTTGGGAGCTGTATGCCAATATCGGTTTTCTCGACGCAACGCTCGGTGACTTCCCGGCATTGCAGCCCGGCCCCAGTGGTCGTGAGCAGGCACACTCGCCCCGATATACGTTTGCCAGCGGGTTGGTTTTTCACCACCCAAACGGCGTGTTCGCCAGGATAGATGCAACGGCCAAAGATGCGTTCTATTTCGACGTCAGTCACGACGAACGATCGAGTGCCTATGAACTCGTGAACATGCGAGTTGGTTATGAATCCGAAAGCTGGATGGTGTCGCTGTGGGCAAGAAACCTGTTTGACAAGGATTACGCGGTGCGTGGATTTTACTTTGGTAACGAGCCGCCTGATTTCCCGCCCAGGTTATACACGCGATTCGGTGACCCACGCCATGTCGGCATTACCATTGAGAAAAGGTTCTAGGTAGTGCTGGCACAACTGATCGAGCAGGCGCAGGCGCAATCGCTGCCGGAAGTCATTGCTGTCGTCACTGCCATTTTTTATCTGGGTTTCGCGATTCGCGAGCAGATCGTGTGCTGGTTTTTTGCAGCGATCAGTACGGCGATTTATGTCTGCTTATTTATCGAGGCCAGGCTTTACATGGAATCTGCCCTCAATATGTTCTACCTCGCGATGGCGGGATACGGCTGGTACGTGTGGACGTCGGGCGGTGATGACAGTCATAAGAAGGCCGTGGTAGTTTGGCCACTGAAGACGCATTTGGTTGCGATTGTCGTTGTTTTGTTTTTGAGTTGTGCGAGTGGCTACTGGTTGAGCGAATACAGCGACGCGGCGTTTCCGTATATTGATTCACTGACGACGTGGTTCGCGATCTGGGCAACGTTTCTTGTGGCGCGCAAGGTGCTTGAGAACTGGTGGTACTGGTTGCTGATCGATATCGCATCCATATTCATCTACTGGTCACGTGACTTGCAGCTGACCAGCATGCTGTTTGTCATCTATGTCATCATGATACCGATAGGCCTTATTAGTTGGACAAAATCGATGCATACCCAAGCAATGCATGCCCAAAAACAAATCGAGTTACGGTGACAGTGACCTTATCTCCGGAAGAGGTACTCGCCGAAATTCCCGGCTGGGAGGGCGCAAGCCGCACTGAGTTAAGGGGCGGGCTGACGAACAGAACCTGGCGGGTAACGGCGGGTCAAAAATCAGGCGGCCTGAAAATTGATGATGGCCCACGAGACGCGCCGTTCAATACTCGTTGCGCGGAAGCCAATACACAGAATATGGCTGCCAGAGCGGGCCTCGCACCGCACATTATCCTGGCCAACGATAACTACTATTTCACGGAGTATGTTGAAGGTGTGGTTTGGCAAAAAAGCTGCCTCGAGGAGGACGGCAATCTCGAGCTTATTGCCACTGCACTGAAACGCTTGCACGCATTGCCGCTGACAGGCCGCTCATTTGATGCAGGTATCGCGGCGAAGCGCTACGTCGAGCGCATTGCAGGACTGGATGCCGATGTCGTCCGGAAGTGCACCGAGATCATCACCAGAATGCGACTGCCGCAGAATCTGTGTTGTTGCCACAATGACCTTGTCGCGGAGAATCTCATTACGACTCCCGCATTAATGTTCCTCGACTGGGAATACGCCTGCGATAACGATCCGTTCTTCGACCTTGCTACCGTCGTTGAACACCATGAGCTGGGCGATACTTTAGTGACGAGACTTCTGGATGCTTACCTCGGCGGTGATGGACAGCGTTGGCGCGAGCACCTTGAGAAACAGCGCAAGCTTTATCTCGCCCTGCTGTGTCTGTGGATGGGTTCGCGACCGGACAGCGATCCGGCGGAGCTGCAAAAAGTCGCAGCGCGACTGACTACCAGCTATTCCTGAGTTTTCGTAATTTCAGGAAAACGGCACGGGCATCCGGGCTGTCACCCATTTCCGGAAAATCTTCGACCAGTTTCGCGACAACCGACGGGTTTTGCAGCCGAAAGAAGGTATTGAATTCTTTCTCCTCACCCAGAGTTGTGACCAGTGCATGCTCGGGATCCTGGTCTTTGAAGTCATGAATCATTTTCGCGGCAACAGCATTATCGGGTTCGCGATCCAGCGTAAAGGAGAGGTTGTTCAACAGGTAGTCGTGCCCGGGATAAACGCACGTGTCATCACCGAGGACTTCGAGCTGCTGCTCGAAGGTGTCGAACAATTCATCGGGATGACCACCATTGTGGCAATTGCCCGCACCCGCGTTGAACAAAGTATCACCGCTAAATAATGCTGGCTGGTCGGTTCGGGATAGCAGGCAAATGTGGCTCATCGTGTGCCCGGGCGTATCGAGACACTCGAGATCGACCGTCTTGCCGACCTTGATGATGTCACCAGCAGTAACGCCCCGATCCATATTCGGAATTCTGCTGCGGGCATTCTCGTGTGCGATTATTTTGGCGCCTGTCGCCGCTACGACACCTTTATTGCCGCCCGTATGATCGCCATGCTCGTGCGTATTCAGAATCTGTGTGATCGTCCAGCCCCGGTCCGCCGCAACAGCGAGACACTTTTCGTAGTCCAGCGGATCAATGGCGAGGGCATCGCCGGTCTCCGGGCAGGCAATCAGGTAATTGAAGTTCCGGTACGCGTTCCCCGTCCAGATCTGCTCAATAATCATTTCGAAGCTCCGAATTCTTCCGTTGCAAAGACTTGTTTGCCGCCCACCCAGGTTTGCAGAACCTTGATGTCGTCGATCTCCGAGTCTGGAATTTCGAAATAGTCGCGGTCGATAACGATGAAGTCGGCCCACTTGCCGGGCTCGAGGCTACCAAGGCGGTCTTCCTGATTAGCAGCAAAAGCGGCGGCCAATGTAAATGAATGCAGTGCTTCTGCCCGAGTGAGGGCCTGGTCGGCGTACCAGCCGCCGTCAGGCTCTCCATCTCGTCCTTGCCGCGTTATGGCTGCGTACAGGCCGTGAAACGGGTTTGAGAGCTCTACAGGGAAGTCAGAGCCGTTGGCGAGCACGGCGCCTGTGTCGAGCAATCGTCGCCAGGCGTAGCCGCCGAGGATGCGATCTGGCCCAATACGGTCTTCCGCCATGTTCTTATCGCTCGTCGCGTGTGTTGCCTGTATTGAGGCGATGACCCCCAATTCGACAAACCGCGGTATATCGTCGAGTGAAATGATCTGCGCGTGTTCGACGCGATTTCTAAGCGCCGACGGTTTCCCGCCCTGAGCTTTTTCGAACGAGTTAAGCGCCATGCGGTTGCCAAGATCGCCGATAGCATGGATGCCGACCTGAAATCCCATGCCATTCGCTTTCGCAACTTTCTCGTCAAGCTCCTGTTGTGTCCAGAAGGGCAGGCCGCGGTTCTCAGCGTCGTCGCTGTAGGGCTCAATCATTGCCGCGCCGCGACTGCCCAGTGCCCCGTCCGAGTAAAGTTTAACTGCAGCGATCTCAAGCCGGTCGTTACCGTATTCTCGAATGGGTTTACCGATTGCATCCAGAACATCACCAGCACCCCCGATCATGGCGTAAATACGCATGTCCAGCTGATCGTTGTCGGCCATCGAGAGATAGACCTCGGCAGCCATCAAATCGATGCCCGCGTCATGCACTCCCGTGAGACCCTCGGCCAGCAGAGCGCGGACCGCGGATTGAATGGCGTCTCGCGTTTCATCCTTGTCCGTGGCTGGCACTTGCTTGCCCATAATCCCCATTGCCATGTCGACCAATACACCCGTCGCGTGGCCATTCTCGTCACGAATAATCTTGCCACCGACCGGGTCCGGCGTTTCGTCGTCAATTCCGGCGAGTTCAAGTGCTGCGCTGTTCGCCCAGCCTGCGTGACCGTCAATGCGGCGCAGCCACACAGGCCTGTCACTGAGGACGGCGTCAATGTGCTTCGCAGATGGAAATTCCTGCACTGGCCAGATCACCTGGTTCCAGCCGCGACCAAGTATCCATCGAGCATTCGGTTTCGAATTAGCGTAGTCCTCAATTCGTGCAACCGCATCTTCGACGCTGGTGCTACCCAATAAATCGAGGTTCGACTTCAGGAGCCCCAAACCGAAAACATGTGCATGAGCGTCGGTTAGCCCGGGTAACACCGTTCGGGAGTTGCCATCCAGTAGCGTCGCGTCCGGATACGACTCAAGCAGCGCATCATCGCCGGTCGCTGATATTCGCCCGGCGTCGTCGATAACCAGTACTGTAAATGTGCGAACACCCTCGCTCGTCGACGTGTAGCCTGAGATGTTGTGCAAGGCTGTCTCGGCGTGAGCATCGGCAATCTTCAGGGCGAACAGGAAAATGAGTGTGAGTGATACGTGTTTTATTGTTGTCATTGGATTACCTTATCACGCGACATTCTGACCTCAAGCGGGATTTTCAGATGAAACTGGCAAGCTTCAAAGTGAATAACAAATCCACCTACGGTGTGCTGTCAGGTGGCGAGCTGCGCGAACCCGGCAATGCGTTTCGAGCGCGATATCCGGACTTGCGCAGCGCGATTGCGGCTGGTGCGCTGGAGGAGCTGGAATCCTCCGATATCGAGGCGTCTTACGATGTTGATTCGGTTCAATTTCTGCCGCTGATTCCCAACCCCGACAAGATACTTTGCGTCGGCGTGAACTATCGCCCTCATATTGAAGAGATGGGGCGTGATATTCCGGATCATCCAGTGGTGTTCGTACGATTTTCCGGTAGTCAGGCGGGTCACAGGCAGCCCGTATTACGACCACAGGCTTCCGAAAAATTCGATTTTGAAGGTGAGCTCGCGATCGTGGTTGGCAAACCAGCGCGACATGTTTCACGGGTTGATGCGCTGGATTACATTGCGGGTTATTGCTGTTTTATGGACGGTTCCGTGCGGGACTGGCAAAAGCACACAATGCAGTTCACGCCTGGAAAGAACTTTGACAGTAGCGGTTCCATGGGGCCGTGGCTGGTGACCAGCGACGAAGTGGCAGACCCAACAGTGTTGACGCTAACAACGCGGGTGAATGGCGAAATCATGCAAGAGGGTCGGGTGGCCGATCTGCTATTCGATATTCCCGCACTGATCGAGTACTGCTCAACGTTCACTCAGTTGCTCCCTGGAGATGTGATCGCTACCGGTACCCCAGGTGGTGTTGGCGCGGCACGCACCCCTCCGAGGTGGCTGAAGGCGGGCGATTCGGTCGAAGTGGATATTCCGGGAGTTGGTTTGTTGGTCAACCCCGTAGCGGACGAATAGCGCATTAAGCCACGTTAGGCTTTGATTTTGCAGACAATGCGGTCGGTTCGTATTGTGTGTCATTTATACAACAAAAATGAACAAATTGTACTACCGAAGTCTAGAATCGTTATAAAAGATTGACAGACAGTGGTTTTTCTGCGAATTTTCATCTCAACAAGCGTAGTCTTTCAGCAACAAATAGATTTCGCACAAGAATGCAGTACACCTTCAGGTACGGCTTGGCGGGGGACTCAGGGGGCCAGGACCGCGTGCTAACGTAGGTTTGGAAAAAGCGGTTTCGCAAGAAGCCGCTTTTTTTTGTCTGCGATATTCGCAGCAATATTACGAATCGCTAAGTTGGCAGCCACGCATCGATCGCGGCGGCAATTTCATCCGGCGAATCCTCCTGAATAAAGTGACTGCCCGAGACCGTCACCTCTGTCTGATTGGGGAACGCGCGGCAGAACTCTCGTTGCGCGCCCGTCAGGATCGCTCCGGGCTCGGCATTGATAAACAGTTTGGGCACGTCAGACTCGCTTAGCCACTTCGCATAGTCGTCCACAACGGCGCAGACGTCTTCAGGCTCACCCTCAAGCGGGATCTGTCGCGGCCAGGTCAGCGTAGGGCGGCGGTCCTCGCCAGCGTTCTCGAACGGGCGGCGATACACAGCCATTTCATCTTCGCTCAACCCGCGCAACACTGAGCCGGGGAGCACGCGATCAACGAATACGTTCTTCTCCAGCACCATGGACTCGCCAGCCTCAGAACGGAATCCCTGGAACAGCGGTTGAATGGACTCGGGCCACTCATCCCACGTCATGGATCGAACAATGGCCTCCATGTAGGCAATGCCCCTGACCTTGTCCGGATTTCGCATCGCCCACTCGAAGCCCAGCGCTGAGCCCCAGTCGTGGATAACCAGGGTAACGTTATCTATGACGCCCAATTGCTGCCACGCCGCATACAGATACTCGCGGTGCTCCACGTAGCGATAACTGCCCGGGCCTGGATTATCGAGTTTCTCGGAATCGCCCATGCCGATCAGGTCAACGGCGATGCAGCGGCCACGAGCGGCCAGCTTCGGCATGATATTGCGCCACAAATACGACGACGTCGGATTGCCATGCTGGAACACGATTGGATCACCTTCGCCTGTTTCGACATAGGCCATCCGCTTGCCATTGACGGTGATAAATTTTTTGTCGAGTTCTTGCGTTGAGATCATCGTCCTCTCCCTGCTACATTGAGCCACCATACACGCGCCATGCCACATGGAAATTAAATCATGATTCGATTGTTTATTGTTTTAGCTCTTGTTGTCTCCTTCGCATCTGTATCGGCCGAGTCACTAACACCCGATGAGCAGCGCATGGCGGACTGGATTGACGCGCATTCGGACGATGCGATCGCTCTGTTAAAGGAGACCGTTGATATCCCGAGCGGTAGTCTGAGCCTCGAGGGCGTGCGTGAGGTCGGTAAGGTCATGCGCCGTGAACTCGATGCCCTGGGTCTTGAGACCGAGTGGATTGAGATGCCGGCTGAAATCGCCCGTGCGGGCCACCTGGTTGGGCGCAAGGATGGCAAGGGCAAGAAAATTCTGATGATTGGGCACCTTGATACAGTCTTTGAAGCGGCCGATGGCCTGCGACCTTTTGAGCGCGACGGCGATATCGCCACGGGACACGGCATTCAGGACATGAAGAGCGGTAACGTCGTCATGGTGTACGCGCTTCTCGCACTCAAGGAAATTGGGGCGCTCGACGACATCCCGGTGCTTGCTTTCTATACCGGCGACGAAGAAAAGTCCGGTCGGCCGTTGACCATTTCGCGCAAGCAACTGATTGAGGCGGGCCAATGGGCAGATATTTCACTGGGCTTCGAAGAGGGTCAGACATACGAGGGTCAGGACTGGGCGACGATTGCCCGGCGTAGTTCGAGTAACTGGATGCTCACCGTCGAAGGCAAACAGTCTCACTCGTCGAGTATCTTTAACGATGCGACGGGTGCCGGGGCGATCTTTGAAGCCGCACGTATTCTAGACGGATTTTACGAGACAGTGCGGGGCGAGGAATACCTGACCTTCAATGCCGGTACGATTCAGGGCGGCACCGAAGTGGAGTACGACCCGGGACAAAATCGCGGCTCAACTTTCGGCAAGACCAATGTCGTGCCCCGTAGCGTTGTTGTGCATGGTGGAATGCGCACAATCTCACAGCAGCAACTGGATCGGGCACGCGATGCCATGCGCAAAGTTGTTGCAGAAAATTTGCCACACACGAGCGCGACGATAACGTTCACCGATGGCTATCCGCCAATGGCACCGACCGAAGGCAACCAGGCGTTACAGCGCGAACTATCGGCGATCAACGTCGCGCTGGGTCGCGGGCCAATGCCGGCACTGGATCCGCTGCGTCGAGGAGCTGCAGATATCTCATTTGTTGCTCCGTACACCGATGCTCTCGCCGGATTGGGCGCCTTGGGCGGAGACGGTCACACACCCCATGAGTATCTTGATCTGTCGACTATGTCGGTTGCAATCAAACGCGCTGCAATTCTGATTTATCGCCTGAGCCGTGAGGTAGCGACCGACTGATATGGCGCACGACCAACACCATGACGACGAACACGACGACGGGCATTCTCACGCGCATAAGGCCAATCGGAAGAACCTGAGGCGGGTAATGGTCGCGCTCGTGTTGACGGGTGCCTTCATGATTGTCGAGGTCGTTGGCGGCATTATCTCGGGATCGCTCGCACTGCTGGCGGATGCCGGCCACATGCTGACCGACACAATGGCCCTGGCACTCGCCGCCATGGCGTTTCACGTAAGCAGACGACCACCGGACGGCAATCTCACGTTTGGCTACCAGCGGTTTCAGATTCTTGCCGCCTTTGTTAATGGCCTGAGTCTGTTGGCGGTTGTGGGCTGGATATTGTTTGAAGCGATAAACCGCTTCATCAGCCCGAACGAAATTCTCGGTGAAACAATGCTGGCCGTTGCCGCTGCCGGACTAGCCGTAAACCTGATCTCATTCGCGGTCCTGCACTCAGGGGATCAGGAGAATCTGAACATTCGTGGCGCGGCATTGCACGTCGCGGGTGACTTATTGGGTTCGGTAGCGGCGATCGTCGCGGCGCTGGTGATTATTTACACCGGTTGGACGTTGATCGATCCGATCCTGTCGGTCGCGGTCGCAGCGCTTATTCTAAAAAGTGCGTGGTCGCTAGTAAAACGCAGTGCGCATATCTTGCTGGAAGGCGCACCTGAGTGGCTTAACGTGCAAATGATGCAGGACAGAATCGTAGCTGGAGTGCCCGGTGTGTGTGAAATTCACCACGTCCACATCTGGGGTCTGACGCCGCAAGAACTGATGTTGACGATGCATATGTCCGTCACAGACGACGCGAGTCAGTCAGAGGTCATTCGCCACGCGAAACGATTTCTCAAAGATGAGTACGGGATCGGACATGCGACGATCGAAGTTGACGTGGACGGTTGCTCCGACCACTAGTAATCACTAGGCATCTGTTGGCTTGATAAATCCGATGTACGGCAGCGTGCGATTTTGTTCGGCGAAATCCAGCCCATAGCCAACGACCCATTCGCCACCGATATCGAAGCCCAGGTAATCGATCGTGACCTCAACTTCAGCACTTTCTGCTTTGCGCACTAGTGCCGCCGTCTTCACAGACGCCGGGCGATGAGATTTCATCATGCCGATCAGATACTTAAGCGTATGTCCTGTATCGACGATGTCTTCGACGATCAGCACGTGCTTACCCTCAATATTGCCGCGTACGTCCATGACAAGCCGTACCGCGCCGCTTGCGACGCTGCCATTGCCATAGCTTGATACAGCAATGAACTCGATGGTGCGGGGGATGCTGAGGCGTCGCGACAGGTCCGCCAGAAAGATAAACGAACCTTTGAGTACGCCAACCATAACGAGGTCGTCTGCGTCTTCGTAGTCCGCGGATATCTCAGCGGCCAACTCCAGTACGCGGGCCTGGATTTCATCTTCGCTGATCAGTACTTCGGGAGATTTATTGTTCACGGTTCAATCATAGCAGGATTGCGGTATGGTACGACGGCAATGAAAAAGACTATCGCAATCGCTGGCAACATGGGCTCTGGAAAATCGACGCTCGTTGAGTTCTTGCACCGAACTTACAACGTTTCACCGTTCTACGAACCCAACGATGAAAACCCGTACCTCGCCGATTTTTACAAGGACATGAAGCGTTGGGCGTTCCAGTCGCAGTTGTATTTCCTGAGTAATAAGTTTCGTTTGCATCAGGAGCTGGATCGGCAGTCAGGTGTCGTCGCACTGGATCGAACGATTTTTGAGGACGCGGAGATTTTCGCGACAGCATTGCACCAGATGCGGAAAATTTCAAAGCGCGACTGGGAGACTTACCAGGGTTTTTATAATGCGATCCTCGATGCCATTCGTCCGCCGGACCTGATGATTTATTTGCGTTGCTCAATGCGCACGCTGCGGCAAAGAATCAGGTTGCGTGGTCGCAAGATGGAGCAGGATATCCCGCTGTCTTACCTAAGACGACTCGATCGCAACTACGAGACCTGGATCGACTCCTACGACATGGGGGAGGTACTGATCCTGGAGACCGACAACCTTGATTACATCCACGATCTGGTTCACAAACTGGATGTGATGGAGCGCATTGAAGCCATGCTGCCTGACGAAATCGGGCGGCCAAATTGCTAGTTGAGGAGAAACCCGGCTGAGACAAGTCGTTGTGCGCTGCGATCAAATTCTTCGCGGTCCGCATACGTCATCACAACCTCAAACTCGCCTGTACCGCGTCGGAACCAGTCGAGATGCAGCTCCGGAGTCTGTTTCTCCAGTCGCTCAATGAAGGCCTCGGCCCGATATGGCTCACCAAAAGTCAATAGTGTCGATTGGCCGATATCGGAGTACAGCGTATCGGCAGGCGGTTTTCGGGTTGAGTCACTTCCGAGTACGTAATTCAGATGTCGATATATATAACCTGAATACCAGATGGCGCCACTCGGTATCGCGGCGCCACTCTTCGAAATCCTGCTGGGCCCGTAGTTATAGGCAGCCAACGCAAGATGCAGATTGCCATCGTATGTTGCTAGCAGCTCTTTCAGATAGCGTGTGCCAGCATCAATATTGGTGCACGGCTCATAAAGGTCGCTGAGTCGATTTATGCCGAGGTGTTTTGCCGTTCCGGGCCAGAGTATTTGCATAACTCCATGTGCGTTGGCGCGGGATCGGGCAGTTTCTTTGAAGTCACTTTCGCCGCGCGCAACGGCCAATAACAGCGACTCGGGCAAATCGTGCTCAAGAGCGGCAACCCGAAAGCAGGTCGCGTGAGGGAATGTATAAGCTGGCGATAGCGTTGACCGATTGGATGCATAGTTGTGCCATGACGCGTCAAGTTCGTCGTGACGCGTGAGCGCATCTGCGGTCAGGGCGAGCAACGCCATAGCGAATCCCGAAATGACGATACCCATTCTTGGGAGTGGCCGGCGCTTGTCACTCATCGGGCATCTCCAAACCTGTCGCCGCAGAAATTGCCACCAGTTTCGTCTCGACATCGTCTTCGCCTTCATACAAAAACGCGACCTCGTAAACGCCGGGTTTCAGTCGGACCACCCGGTAGTCCATGCCTGTTGTTCGCTGCAATTGTGAGACGAAGCCATTGGCCGCGAGTTCACTGCGAAACGGACTCCAGAAAGCGTACCAATGTTCGGTTTGGGGCTGCGGCGGAGGGCTCTCTAATGCGATTTCGGTTGTTGGTACGATGACCGGCTCTTTGTAGGCTTCAACAGCAGGTTCGGCGACGGTTTCAACCTCGGTTTCGACTGTCGTTGGCGATTCAGTTATCCGATCTTCCTCCGTGACTGCTTCGGGCTTCGTTTTCGGCTGCGGAGCAAATTCCGGTACGCCAAGAGCAAATATCAGGAAAGAGACCGAAATAGCGGAACCGCACAAAATGCCGAGAATACGCACCATCAGGTTCTCCTAGGTAATATTCCGAACACGAATTGCTCGCCAGTCAGTATGCTGCGGCGATCGTGATGTGATCGATGCAAACTCTTCGAGCCAGTTCTTCAATGCGCTGTCTTTGAGCCCCGGGCGCATCGATTTGGAGCATCGTAATGGCAGGCGATTGATGTGATTAGCGAGACGGCGGGCTACGACGTCGTCGGTGGCCACCACCGCGAAAAATGTGTCCGTCGTTATGTCCATATCCCAATCGTCGGTCTCCAACCAATTGTTCCTGTCGGTTGTCGTTCTGGCGATCGGAATATTCAGAATGTCGCCATTGCGAGCAATCCGTGCTGCGGTGCGCTTGCTGCAGCTTTCTCCGGACAGCCGGACAAGGCCGTGATTCGCCTGGTGTTCAAGGAAAAACACAATCGCATCGGCGTTCGCGCGAGTTTGCAGCATGGAGCACGGGCGCAAGCATTCGGCACCCGATATCGGGGCGGAAATCCGCAACGGTCCGATCAGTCCTTCCTCGCCGCCGTTGGGAATCGATAGAGCGTGCAGTGTCGGCTTCTTTGGGTCGACAACATGCATCGCTTTGAGCGGCGCGGAGCTGGCGCTGGGAAGAACAATATAAGCACTGACACCCAGTGTGGCCAGATCGTCTGAATCAGAGTCAGGAGTCACAGTCAGCCAGTATTGATAAAGGGCGTCGTCGATTTGATGCGCTTTTCCGCTGAGAATCGCATTGCTACTGTTGACATCGCTGGTCAGTGTCAGTGCCTGTCGATGGGCGAGATTATTGCCGATCAGTTCGACCGTACCGTCGAGCACACCGCTACCTGGTGCGCTCTTGCTCGTAGCAACGACGTACTCTTCATCCGTTTGCTGTTTCAGCGTACAGGACAATTGGTGAGCAAGGTGCGATGCGAGCAAGTCGGTCTGGTGCAGCGTAAACGGCACATCGCGCGCACCCAGAAATGTCTCGTCAACACGTTGTTTTCGCATTGCTTGCCGCTGACCGGTGCCCAGATGTCCATGCCACTGCTTACCGAAGCCCGTCACCCAGGTGCGGTCTTCGAGGTCGAGTGCTCTGGCGATAACCGAATAACTACCATCCAGCTCCTGGCTCAAGTCGAGACCGATGTAGTAGTGCACGTTGTCGCGCAAGCAGTCGTCGGGTCTTGTCTCGAACGAATTTCCACTCTGCCCTTGCCGCCAGCCGATGGATACGCCCGCTGAGTTGATTGCTGCCTCCAGCAGGCGATCGCGTAAGGACAATGCGAGGTCATTGCTGATGGACGCCGGAGCATTGTCCTGCAATACGACAAACATGACGGTTTCGTTCTTAAATCGTGGGTGCGTTGCAAGTTGTTGTTTCACGTATGGAATGAGTTCGCGGTCCAGCCATTGATCCAGATTTTTCTCGCGCGACAGGGCCGTGCCCGGAAATGCTGCCGCGAGGATGAGGGTGAGAATTATCAGCATTCGGCGCGTCATAGTGCCTCCAGTCGTAAGTCGCCGTTGCTTCCTATCACCAGCGAACCGCCACGATGATCTTGCATCAGTCCGTCAAGTTGCCCCTTAAGCTTGCCGGGCAAAGTGACGCCCCAATTGATTCTGTCGGCATCGGCTCCGGTGCGCACTAACGCATCGACGACCGGTAATGGGACGGTGGAATCCTCCATCTCGTGAAAACTGTTGGGAACGGACGCATCCCAGAAGCTGATTCGTGATCCACTCACTTTCATGCGTCGGGCCCGTTCATCTTCAATGGCGTATACGCCGACCTGACCTGCAGCAACCAGCCTCATGAGTGCTGCGTCGGACTCGAATCGCAATATGAATCCTTCCGGCTCCTGGACCGGTGTTACATTCGCTTCAGCTTCAGCTTCAGCTTCAGCCTCAGTCGCCGGTGCGGCTTCTGGAACTTCTGCTGCTTGCGGCGGAGACTCAGGCGTCCACTTCGGGCGTGTCAGAATTATTGCCTCGGCGTTCGTTTTACTTATCACGTCAGTTGTTGGCGCTGGAGTCGCAATTTGCGTCTGTTCGATTATGGGCTCGGGAACAGGATCGGGAACCACGGGAAGTGCGGGCTCCACTTGTGGAGCCATCGGCATACTTTGAACCAGAGCGAAAATTGCAACCAGGCAAAGTGACAGGATCGCCATAAAACGCATGACGTCCGTTTGCAGGTCAGCCGCGCCACCGACGTCCGCGTCAGCACTGCGATTGAGAGGGTAGGCAAGTGGAGAACGTGTCATGAGCCCGCCAGATGCTCTTCGATTCGTTGCAAGCTGGCTCGCATTTGTGAGGTATCGGCGCGCGCTGCTTTGTCGTATTGCTGCTGTAATTCGGTGCCCAGCGTTACAGTTTTGTAAACCCGCATCACGTAGCCACCGACACCGCCGAAAATAGTCGTAGACAGGGCCAGCAAAATGCCACCGTCAACCATGCGCTCAAGCATTGCGAATGCGCCTTGCTCCATGGCCGCCGCACGATCACCCAACGCGAATATCAACGCGCTGCGCATGCCAATCGCCGTCCAGATGACGCCGGCGCCAAAAAATAATGTTGTCCAGATGTCTGTCAGGTGATCGTAATGGACAATTCTTGTGATGGGTTGGTCGTGGCGCAGAGCTTCGCGGAGTCGACCGAGCGTGATGAAATAGGCCAGCAGAAGCGCAGCGAATACAGGAATGGATGAGCCTAGATTGATATAAGCCCAGTGCAGCCAGTTGCCGGGGCTACCAGTCGCTGTGTCAACGAAGTGTATCCAGTTCAGACGACTCAGAGTGTAAAGTGTTGCTGACGTGCCCAGTAACGTACCGAGCGCTCCAGCCATAAGACCGCGAAAGAAAACCTGACTTCGGCGCATTGCGTGATTTCCGGACCGATCAACGGCCGGCCGCGCACGCGGTACAGGTTGCTTCAAGTACCAGTTCCACTTCCTGGGAAAGCCGATCAGCGCGATAGTAGCTGTCAGCATCGCGACTCACCTTAAGTAGCCCACGCTCCTTGTCGCCCAATTCTCGCTCCATGTCGAACAGCACTTTTTTCTTATTTGGGCAGGTATGCGAGCAGTTGTTGTAATCGCCGCGCATCGACATGAATTTCACATTGAAGTAGCGGTTGTAGTAATCCTCAGCCTGGCGAGTGCTCAACAATCCTTCGTCTGATGACCAAACGAGGAATTCGCTGAACTCGCGTTTGTTTTCGGGTTTTGGGTCACCTTCCGCGATCGATAACAACTCATCGTAATAGTGGTCAAATTGGGCGTGACAACCGTTAGTCAGCGAAGACTGCACAGCATCGATAGCCGAGCTCAAGTTGTGTGACTGCGGACTTCCGCAATTTGGCGCTGTCGAAGCGCAAGAAATCAGGAAAAGTGATACTGATAAGAGCGCCCCGATGGTGAGCAACGATTTTCTAATTATTCTGAATTTCACGTTCGGTTCTCCTTATTGCTCGAGTGGACTGCGGTAGGGCCGCTCAATGTTCGCCGGGGGAGGGCCTGCTACGAGAGCCTGGGCTTCCTCGTCCCCAAATAGAATGCTCTTGACGCCACCAACGACTTCGATCATTTCAGGGGTGATGATTCCGAACGATTGATTTAGCTGTTCCATTAATGTGGCGCGTGCAATTTCCTGACGCGTACGTTGAATCAGCAGGCTGGTTTCCTCCATGTCGAGGTATATGTCCGACGCCAGTACCGCAAGCGACTGATCACCTTTGGCGCTGGACGTAGCGACCAGTTGGTAGTACTGCTTGAATCGTTCACTCAGGCGCATGCCGGATCTGCCACGCAGCGTCGGTGCGCTTTGCGACTGCGTCTCAGTGGCTTTGCCTCCGATCAGAGTTTCCTGCAGCATCCACGGAGTCATTTTCTTGCCTAGCTCATTACGCAGTCCGTTTTCGAGACTGTTCTTCGTGTTGTTTACCGTGTGTTCCATGTCGGGCAGTCGCTCTTCCATAATGGTCAGCATCTCGAGATAGGTGGCACCAATCTGACGAGCCAATCGCTGGCAGCCGGGATCATTTTCGGCGCCGTCGCATTTGCTTTCCTGATAAAGTTCCTGTTGTTGATCGAGCCTCCCGATGACTTCCTGAAGACTCGTTTCCATATCGCGCGCAACGTTTCCTGTTTGCCTGAGATCCTCAACGACGGTCGTCGGAAACAGACGGATGGTGGGCGTATTAGCGATGCTGCTTTGGGTGCTTAACAACGTAATTGCCGCGATAAGGAGAGATTTGCTGACTAGAATGACGCTGTTTTTCATTTTGCGTTCCTAAGGGCTGGCTGGGCCAAAGACACATGTTTTTATCGGCCAATACGTTAACTTGTTATCAATGAACGCAACCTGAACGGATGAATCCGTACATTTCCCTATTGCACATAGTAATGCGAATGATTATCATTTAAACACTACAGGGAACATGCTCGGAAAAACCTAATGGAAATAAACGGTTACACGCTTGCAACGCTGAAACGGGGCCAGAAGGGCGTCATTAAGTCCGTGGATGCCAGCGACCCACAAGTGCAGCGCCTCATGGTGCTGGGCCTTGTTGAGGGCGCAGAGCTGGAGCATGCGAGTGCCGCAATCGGTGGTGACCCCATCGAATTCCGTTTGTTCGGTTGTTGTATCTCGCTACGGCAGGAGCACGCCAGGTTCTTCCAGGTAGCACCCGTAGCGGCTGGTGACTAAACCCTCCGAAATTCGAATTTCTGCCGGTAAGATAACTGTAAGAAGGGGCACAGAGTCCCGTATCGCAGTTGTCGGTAGCCCCAATTCCGGTAAGAGCACCTTATTCAATCGGCTGACCGGCCTCAAACAACGAATTGGCAATTATCCTGGCGTTACTGTCGAGCGCCACGTCGGCACGTTGTCCTTCGAAGGCAGGAATACCGAGCTGATCGATCTGCCCGGCACACATTCTCTCTCTGCACATTCGCTCGAGGAGCAGATCGCTGTAGACGTCATTTTAGGGCGCCTGGAGGGCTCGAGTACGCCGGACGGTATCCTCGCGGTACTTGATGCGACGAACTTGTACCAGGGTTTGTTCTTGATGCAGCAAATCGTCGAGCTAAAGCTGCCGTTGGTCATTGCACTGACGATGACCGATGCAGCAACGCGGTCAGGAATCGTTATCGATATCGATGCACTTAGTCAGGCGCTGGGCGGTGCAACAATATGCAGCGTTGTGGCGACAACAGGTGCAGGGCTGGAGAAGTTACGAGCGGCGTTATCGGAAATTCAGGACACGCCGAAAATGCACGAGATCTCCGTGTGGCCGGAACTGACTGTGGCGGCCCAAAATCTCCAGTCGATGTCGAATGGCGATTTGTCTGTTCCCGAATGCAATCGACTCTTGATTGATGGGGTAACAAAGCACAACCAGTCGTTTGCCGCCGGGCTTAGCGACAACGTTCTCGCATTACTGGACGAACTGCGCAACGAATTGTTTGCCGATGAACCTCCGGTCGCCGTTGAGGCACGTGTTCGGTATGACTGGGTTCGCGATACCTTAAAAACGGTGCAACGATCGGCGCCGAAGCTGCACACCTGGCGTACGCGAGTTACCGAGTTTCTGAATCAACCAGTAGCGGGCACTGTTGGGTTGTTCATCGTTATGGCCGTTGTCTTTCAGGCTGTATTTGCCTGGGCAACGCCGATTATGGATTTCATTGATGGCGCGGCCGGATCACTGGGTGCGTATGTTGGTGCGACACTTGGTGACGGTGCATTTTCAAGTCTGGTGGCCGACGGTGTCATCGCCGGTGTCGGCAGCGTCATCATTTTCCTGCCACAAATACTAATCCTCTTCTTGTTCATCATATTGCTCGAAGACTCAGGCTATCTGGCGCGGGCCGCGTACCTGATGGATCGGACGATGCGCTCAGTTGGCCTGTCAGGTCAGTCGATCATTCCGATGATCTCGAGTTTCGCATGCGCTGTGCCAGGAATAATGGCGACTCGTGTGATCCCCAGTCGTCGCGACAGGATCGCCACGATCATGGCCGCACCGTTCATGACCTGTTCTGCACGCTTGCCTGTATACGCATTATTGATTGCTGCGTTTGTCCCGGCCGATAGAATTGGGTTTATGAACCTGCAGGGCCTGGTGCTGTTCGGTCTTTATATGTTCGGCATCGTCATGGGCATCCTGACCGCATTGTTGATGCGCAAGACTGCTTTGCGCGGGCCAAAACCGCCGTTTGCGCTGATGCTGCCGGAGTTTCGAAGACCGAATGTGCAGACGGTCCTGATTCAATTGCTTGGGCGCGTAAAAGTATTCCTGTATCGGGCCGGCACCGTCATCTTCACGGTCGCTGTTATTGTGTGGGCGCTGGCTTACTTTCCACGTTCTGA
>Ga0255047_10000727_pt1 | contig 26430 bp, 26 predicted proteins | sample JV7_2_1_MG_FD_183640 | JGI IMG/M metagenome (GOLD analysis project Ga0255047, IMG submission 183640) | Seawater microbial communities from Jervis Inlet, British Columbia, Canada - JV7_2_1 | ecosystem: Environmental > Aquatic > Marine > Inlet | place: Canada: British Columbia | collected 2016-10-06
GTGGATATGAGACCAAGGTAAGCACTGCATTTGATGGAAGTGCTAGAGATTTAATTACATATCGAAGTGATAATAATAAAAAGAGGGCTGTCTTTGGAACACCTGATAAATTGTATGCACATAACGGCGATACGATAACAGACATTACTCCTATAGTAACAGCAGTTACTTTAGCAAATTGTTTTGGTACTTCTTCTGGTTCTACTAGAGTATGTTGTTCTGATGCTGGTCATGGCAGGGCAGTAGGTGATTATGTTTATTTTACTTCTACTGCTACTTTTAATGCAGTAAGTCTTAGTACTAATGTTTATCCTGTTGTAAGTGTAGTGGACACCAATATATTTACAATATCTGTAACTGATGCTGCAAATGCTACAGCAAGTGATGTGGGATCAGCTACTTTTAATTATTTACTACCTACTGGTAACTCAATAGCTGTTGGTGGTCTAGGCTATGGTGCTGCTGCATACCAAGCTACCGTGTGTGCTTCTGATACAAGAGCATGGAACCAAGCAGCAAGTGCAGATGCAACTGATATTGTTTTTGATATATCTCAATGGAGTCTTGATAACTGGGGAAATGATGTAATAGCCAATAGGAATGGCGGTAATATTTTCTACTTTGATAGTGATGCTTCTACTGTACCTATAAGAGCTACTTCTATAACAACTTCTCCTATCAGTGTCAACTCAATTGTTGTGTCACCCAATGATAGACATTTAATAGCATTGGGTGCTAATTCTTATGCCGCTGCTACCACCGTTAGTGGTCCTTTTGATCCTATGCTGGTACGTTGGTCTGATCAAGATAATCGTACTAATTGGGTTCCTTCACTTACTACTACATCTGGTGAGGTAGTTTTAACTGACGGTACTAAAATTATGGGAGGTCTTCGCTCCAGAAGTGCTATTCATATTTGGACTGATACTGCTATGTGGACAATGCAGTTTGTTGGTCCTCCCTTTACTTTTAGATTTACACCTGCTGGTACTAACTGTGGTATGATTGCGCCACATGCAGCAGTAGATTATAATGGTATTTCATACTGGATGGGATATGATAACTTTTATAAGTATGATGGTCAAGTAAGAGTTCTTGATTGCACAGTGCGTAGATTTATATTTGATAGATTGGCTACTAAATATAAGGCTAAAGTTTATACAGGCGTTAATTCAGAGTTTAAAGAAATTATTTGGCTTTATGCTTCTGATGATTCAGGAGTTACAGAGTGTGATAGCTACGTAATCTTCTCTCCTGAGAATAACTATTGGACATATGGTACAGGTGTGTTTACAACATTTGCAGATAAAGAAGTATTCGGTAATACAATTACTACAGGTGTATCTATTAATGCCAGTGGTGACTCTACTGGTAACAATAAATTATTTAATAATGAACCTGCAGATTACTATACAGAGAATAATAGAACTATAACTTCTTTTGTAGAGTCTGCTGATTTTGATGTAGATGACGGTAATCAAATATTATTTATGAATAGATTGATACCTGACTTCGATCTAAACACAGGTAAGTTAAGAGTAAAAATTATTACTAAAAAATATCCAGAGAGTAGTGAAGAGATAACTAAAGAGTTTGATGTAACTCAACAAACAGATAAGATTAATTTTAGAGCAAGGGGAAGGCAAGCAAAAATTAGGGTGTCTTGTAGTTCGCAGGGGTCAAGCTGGCAGTGGGGATCGGTCAGACTTGGCTTCCAAGGGGATGGAGAAAGATAATGGCAAGATACCCAACATTTCCAACAAGATTTATTGATACAAGTGATGAAGAGTTAAAAGAGTTATACGCAACTTTAGAGACATGGTCTGGTCTTTTAACAAATGAATTAGAAACTAGAGATATAGATGTAGATGCTGCACCAGCTACTAATATTTATACAGTGGTTACAGTAACAAGTATAGGACGACCACGTAAGGGGGATATAGCGTATTCAGCAAGCAGCGGTAAGTATAAAGGATATGTAAGTACCGCAGTATCAACAGAATGGCAGGACTTAAACTAATGAAAAAAATGTCACCCGCTGAATACCATGATTTAATTAATAACAGTACCTATATTAGTAATCTTAACCAAGGTAATGTTATTGATCATAGTAGATATTTATTAACACAGAAGATGGAAACATTTGAAAAATTAAAATCTGCTGAAGACCCTAACTTTATGGCAGACCAAACAAGGGCGCAATCTAATTATGGAAGAGTGAAGTAATGCCAGTACAAAATAGTCCTCTTGGAGAATTAGCAGCTATGAGAGCAATGGCAGGACAAAGACAAGCTATGGGCGGACCTCCACCGAGTGCTGGTGGTCGTCCTATGCCTCCACCGGGTGCTGGTAGTCCTATGCCTCCGGGTGCTGGGATGCCCCCTCCGGGTGCTGGTGGGCCTCTTATGAGCGCTGGTGGTCCTCCTATGGTGCCACCGGGTGCTGGAATGCCGCCTCCTCAAGACACACTTAATACATTTTTAACTGAACCTAAAGCAAATGGTAAATCAATACAACAGGACGCTTTAGATGTATTGGCAGATAAAGCAGGAATTGATACATCAAAAGGTTTACCAATGGAAGCTCTAATGCCATCTCTTAGAACTCCAATTGATGCAGAAACTGGTGGTGGTTTAATGAATCTTATGATGCGTGATTTATTTTCTGGACAGGTGCCGGGACAGGGCCACGGTATGGAAGATAATGTTTACATGCCAATAGTACAGAGACAAGAAGGAAGTCAGGTAGGTACACTTGCTGTTAGTCCTGATGAATATGTAGTAGATGCCCATACCATGTCAGCACTTGGTAATGGTAGCGCAGATGCAGGAGCAAATGTTATGGATCAGGTAGTACAGGGTGTGCGAGAAAAAGCATACGGGACAATACAGCAACCAAATGAAATTAACGGACTGGCCGCACTAAGGCCAATGTTGGAAAGGGTATAATTATGGCAATAAATTGGGGAGATAAACCAACTACCTCTTCAGCGACCAGTATGGGTATGTATCCTGAGTGGATGAAGAAGGATATGCTTGAAGCACAGGATGCCTATAAAAAGCTTTATGAACATAATTTAGATGTGGGTTATAGACCCTATACAGGCATGACCACTGCTGGATTTACACCTGAACAAATTGCTTCTCAGCAAGGTTTGGCATCAATGGTGGGAAGTCAGGCTCCTTTACAGCAAGAAGCTCTTGGTTTAACCAGAGGTCTTACTTCTGAGTTTACTCCTGAACAAGCTCAAAAGTATATGTCTCCCTATCTTAGGGCCTCGCTTGATGCTCAAAAAGCAGCGGCACAACGTCAGTTTGAGGGTACTAAGCTTCCTCAGTTTGAAGCACAGGCTGTTCAGGCGGGCGCTATGAGTGGTCTAGGGTCTAGGGCTGGTGTTCAGGCCGCTGAGTTGCAATCAGGACAGAATAGATTGATGGCAGATTTAGAAGCAACGGGTCAGCAAAAAGCCTATCAAGATGCTCAAAACTTATTCAAGTCTCAAAAGGAAAGAGAGAAACAATCTGCTCTTGCATTGCAAAATTTAAATAAAGAAATGTTTACTGGAGGCATTAAAGAGCAAGCCCTCTTAGAGGCCATAGGTGGTGAAAAACAACAGATGGTCCAGTCAACACTGGATGATGCTCAAACAAAATATTGGGATAAAGAAGAGTTTGGACGAAATGAACTTAATAAATGGTATCAATCTCTTCTAGGGAATCCAATATGGAAACAACCCAATGTGGTAAAAACAGGTACTCAAGCCGGGGGTGGACCGGGTATGGGTAAAACCTTAGGGTCGCTGGCAGCTACTGGTATCGGAGCTTATTTGGGTGGTGGCGGTACTTTTGGTGGTATGTTTAAAGCTGGTGGTTCTATTCGTGGTGGTCTTGCCTCTATGCCTCAAGCATATCCTTATATGAACCATATGCGTAGGAACATGGGTGGTCAGGTTGTACCGCCTGTGGTGTATAGGCAAGAACCCGGACAGGTAGGAGGACTTCAGGACCACTATGATAGTGCTGAAGGGGGTGAATTCACGGTCGAGACAGCCGAACGCATACCGGGCTATATGGCTAATCCTCGTACAGCTTTAGATATTCCTGATGTAATTAAAAAGGACATGCCTTTTCAAAGTATTACTGGAGATATAGTGGGTACAGAAGAAGCTCTTGCTAAACGAGAAAAAGACCCAACTATGAAAGTAGACGTGTCCCCAGTGGGGAAGGAGCTTAGTGCTGAAGCAAGAGTAAGGAATTCTACGGCTGGTAATATAGCACAGATAGCAAGAATTGAAGAACAAAGAATATTAAAAAATAGAGATGCTAGTGCTGCAGAAATAGCAGGTATTAGAAAAGAAACTAATGCTTTTCAAAAAAGACAAGAAGAGAGATTCACTAAATATCAAAACATGGTTACAAAACTTGTTGGTGATGATCCAAACGCAAAACAAAAGTTTTGGTTTACAGTTGCGGCGGCGATAGGTAAGCCGGGTGGTAATGCTTTTACCAATATGGCAGAAGGTTTTAGACAAGCTACTCTTAATGCAGATGCTGATAGAAAAGAAAAGAATAAATTGTTAATGCAAATTGCAAAAGATGAAATAGACTTTATGAAAGATGTGGATACATTAGGATTCACTACTGAAGTTAAACTCTTAGGTCTTACTAAAAAACAGCAAAAAGAAGTAAATGCACTGGACAGCAATATACGAAAAAGATTTATGGAGGAAATGAAAATATACGGTGACTATTTACTTGCAATGTCTAAGGCAAAAGGAACTTCAAAAGATAAATCTTTTGGAAGTCTTATTAAACAAGGAGAAGGTCAGATAGGAAAAGAGTATGGCTTTATGGTCGACGAGGAAGGAAATTTAGGTGCAGGAGAAGGTTCTCCTCCTTTGGACAATCCACTTTATCAACAAATGCTTAAACGTCAAGCACAATTTAGAAAGTTATATACAGATAAATTAAAGGAGTTAGGGAGTACAAGTTATAAAGCACAACTTAAAGCTTATGACTATGCGACAGCAAATACTGATCCAAAAACTGATACATCTAATTCAGTTAAAACATTTTCTACGATGAAGGACGCAAATAGAGTTGTAAAAGAAGATAAAAATAATTATTTAAATACAATTATACAAATTGGTGATACAAGATTTAAAGTAACTGAAGCCGGATTCGTGAAACAATAGGTTTTATTATGGCATTTCCTGATTTTATTCCTTTTGATCCTCCTTCAGATTCTTCTTTAGAAACAGTTACAGTTGATCCTAAAAAAAGAGGTAGAATATCTTCTGATGTTTTAAAAAAAGTACAGCCTCGCACTAAAGATTTAGGTAAAGAAGTTTATGAAAAAGCTATTAAAGATAGAGAGTCTCAAGCTGTATCTGCTTTAGCTACTAATAAAGATTGGAATAAAAATGCAAAAATAATTTGGGATCAGGAAAATCCCGATGTAGAGTTTAATACAGAAAAAGAAGGTTATAATAGTATAGGCGATTGGTTTATGGATCGTCATTCAAAATTAGGGAATGATTTAACTAATCTTGGATTGACTGCTTATAATATAGGAGATATGTCTAAAGAGCAGCAAAGAGCATGGTCTGATTCTTTACAACAATTTGAAGTAGCAGATTCAGATATGAAAAGTTTTTTACGTGCTGTTAAAAATACTACACTTGCTCCTGAAACTATTATAGGTTTAGTAGGTACATTAGGTATAGGTGCGCTTGCTAAATTAATTGGTGGTAAAGCAGCTTCCACAGCAGCTAAACTAGCATTTAAAAATCAAATAACAGCACAACTTACTAAAAAAAATATAGTTGAAGAAGCTGTTGAAAATGTAGGTAAAGATAAAGCTATTAAAAGAAAAGTTAAAGAAGTAACAGATGATGAATTAAAAACCCAAGCTGCTAAAATTTTAAAAGCTAAACAAACAGGAGTTGCAATAGTTGCTGGTGGTGGATATGGTGGTGGCTTTGATGTAGGAACACAAATTATTGCTAAACCAGATGATCCTATAAATGTTGAAAAAGCAGCTATATCTACAGGTCTTGGAATGATTACTGGTGGTCTTTTAAGTCGTGTTATGCCTGTTAGTAGAGATGCTCAAAATATAGCAGATGCTGTACGTAAGAATTTAGAAGAAACTCCCTCAACAAAAAATGTTAAAGTTAAAACATTACAAAAAGAAACTGATGTTGTCGATCCAAGTAAACCTGTTAGGCATAATATAACAGAGAGATTAGCAGAACTAAATACAAAAGTAGGAAGATTTTTTAAATCTAATGTTACACTTCCTAGAGAAATATTTAATGCGGCTCTTAAAAAAGAAAGGGGAAGTAATGTTGGTTTAAGTATAAAAGCTTCTTTAAAAAAATTACAAAAAGAAATTAATAAAGATAGATTAGCAAGAATAAAAAATAAAGTAAATACAAGAATTAAAGACGATGATATTAATAACTTTTTTGATGATGGAACTATTTCACCTTCCTTACAAGGAACTCAAGTATTAAAATCTTTACAAGAAGTAGGAAATTTAATAGAGGGAAATGAGAATCAATTAAATAATTTACTTGGACTAAAAGGTGATAGAAAATTAGGCGTTAATCGTAGTGAAGGTAAATTTTATATAACAAGAAGTTTTGAGGCTGTTAATAATCCTGCTTACTTACAAAAAATTATAGAAGCCTTAGACGGTAAAGATAAAATTGATGGAGAGTTTTTAAATAAAGTAGAGGGTGCAAGAGATGCGCTTAAAAAACAATTTCCTAAAGCTTCATCAGAACAAATTGATGATAGAATAGCTGCGCTAGTTAGAAACTTATCTGGTGATATAGACTCTACTGATTTTATTTTAGACATACCAAAACTTTTAGGAGACCTTACTCCTAAAGCTGGAACAAACACTAGAAAATCTTTAAATTCTTTAAAAAGAAGACAAGATTTAACTGAACCTATATTAAATTTATTAGGTGAAAGAAAAGATGCTGTAGGTAGACTTGCTGAAACATTAACTACTCAACAAAAATTAATTAAAAGTGCTGAATATTTTTCAACACTAGATGAGTTTGCTCGTAAAGCTTTAGAAAAAGCTGATGGAGATACAGCTACTATAGAGTTAGGTGGATTTGTAAATTTTTTACCTAAAAAAAGAGCTACTATTAAAAGACAAAAAACACAAAAATATCCTAAAGGTAAAAAAACACCTCCTGCTCGTACTCCTAAAAATTTAGAAGATTTAGTTAAACAAGAATTAGGAAAGAAAGGTGTTCAGTCTGGAAAATTTTTAAAAGATATTTATACAGATGAAACACTTTTTAATTATTTTGAAAATGGTATAGATTACTGGAGTAATTCAAAGTTAGGTGGTGGAAAATTTGGTAATACATTAGCACAAGTTGCTGCATATGGTCAGGCTACCCAAACAGTTTTAGATATACCTGCATACTTTGTAAATACTTTAGGTGCTATTCAAAATCTTGGAAGTAACGGATATATATTTTCTGCTATTGGAAAAGATGATGTTGTTCGACAAGCAACTAAAGATATGTTTGAAATGTATAGGTTAGAAAATAAAGAATCTTTAAAAAGATTAGAAAGATTAAGAGAAGAAGGTGTTGTTGATAGTGATTTATCTTCAGAGATTATTCGTAAAAATATTAATTTATATGGTAAAAATTTAGAAAACCCTTTATCAAAAACTTATAAAAAGGGTATGGAAAATTTAAGTCAAGCTTATGGTGTTCCTGATACATATGCTAAATTAATAGCTCATGAAATAGAATACAGAGAATTAAAAAAGATGTATGGTAATACTGTTTCAGATGATGAATTATTTTCAATGGCATCTGAAATAGTTCGTGATGTTATGCCTTCATATAGTGTGGCTGCGCCGGGAGCTAGAATGTTATCTAGATTACCTATTGGTACGTATGCTTTATTTCCTTCTGAAATGGTACGAACATCTAAAAATATTATTACATATTCATTAACAGATTTAGTTAAAGGTTCTAATGAAATAAGAAAAGGAAATATAAAATTAGGTGGGAGATTAATAAAAAGAGGTGTTAGAAGAGGAACAGGTTTTGCTGCTACTACTTATGGACTTGAATCTTATGTAAATGCTAATAATGAATTATTAACAGAAACTCCTAATAAAAATATTTCTGCTTCTGAACAAAATAAAATAAATAAAAGAGTTGTTGAATTATCAGGACCAGCTTTTGCAAGAGGTGCTAACCCTTACCTGTTACAAGGTTTTAAAGAAGCAGTAGATTCTAAAACTGGTCAACGATCTATAATAGGTAGATATGCAAACTCTGCACAATATGATGCAGCAGATTTTAATAAAGTTGCTGTAAGATTAACTGGTCGGATACTTGGTGGAGATATGTTAAGCTCTACTACAATAGAAGATACTGTCAAAGGATTGGGTGAATCTATTATAGGTCCATATACATCTCCAAAGTTTGTAGTGGATGGTCTTATTAATATTGCTGCGAGTTCTATTGGTCATGGAGATTTATTTTCAGAAGAGCAGCCGGGAATTAATTATGAAAATGCTAAACGTATTGTTTTTGAACTTGCTAGGTCTTTAGAACCGGGAACATCTCAAGCTGTTAGAGCATACTTTGATCAAATGAAAGCTTCAGAGGTAGCAGAAATAGCTCGTAATTCATATGGTTATCCTTTAACTATGAATGATATGAATAGCTGGTTAATGACAGGGCAAAGAACTGTTACAAATGATATTAATAAATCTATAGGATATACTATTTATAAAGATATGCGTCAGTTAGATTTAAGTGATAAATCTTTTACAAGTTATTTAAGGCAATTAAAACCAGAACAAATGACCCCAACTATTGTTGAAAATATAGTAAGTAAATATAAAGAATCTATGCAAGTAAAAAGAGAAAACTATAATAAATTACAAGAGAAAATGAATCTATATTCTTTATTTTCTTATCAAGATAAAAATGGTAATTCTAAATCTTTAGGTATAGGTGGAATTTATCGTGCTGTTTCTGGACCCAATATGCAATATGAAAAAAATGGAAAGGAAGCATTATTGGTAATGAATACTCCATTTACTCAAGCTGTTTTAAATCCAATGGATAACAAAAATTTAATGAATATTTTACAAGAAAAATTTGGTAAGAGAAATCCACTTGAAATTATAGGGAAACTTTCTAAAGCTTACAAAGAAGAAATTACTAACCAAAAACCAGAAATCATACCTTTCGATTAGGTACAAATATTGGAGAATAAATAATGGAAGCATCAAGCCACATGATCTGGAATGCCATACTAAGTCTTGCCTGTGGTTCATTTGTGTGGTGGATGAGAGGGATTGGTATAAAAATAGAGGAGAACAGGAAGTTGGTTAGCAGAACCAGAGAGGAAATGGCAAAGGAGTATGCACTCAAGGCTGAAGTCGAGAGAGACCTTGCTAAAATTATGAGTCGTTTTGATCGTGTAGAAAGTAAACTGGATAACTTAATGGAGAGAATAATAAAGTAATGTCTATTAATTCACAATTCTTTACAAGAGAAGAACTGGCTTGTAGAGGTACTGGAGAGTATGATATGAACAAAGGGTTCATGTCGAAACTTGAGAAGCTAAGAATAAAGTTTAATGAGCCTATGATTATTACATCGGGGTATAGACATCCCGCACACAACATGGCAATAGGTGGTGCCAGATATTCAGCACATGTACAGGGCAGGGCTGTTGATGTTTTGGTTATGGGCAAGCCAGCATTGAGATTGGTACGTCTAGCTTTAGGATGTGGCATGACAGGTATAGGTGTGGCACAAAGAGGAGCAGCCGTTAAAAGGTTCATACACTTGGATGACCTAGAAGATAGTCAGGATAATCCCAGACCGTGGATATGGAGCTATAAGTAATGATAACAGGTATTTGGATATATGGAATAGGGATGTTGATATTTTTTTATATCCTTTCTAACATAATGGGAAAGTAAACAATGGCTGAAAAACTCTCACCCAGATTACAAAGATTAAAGGAAAGATATCCTGAAAAATTTACAGACTATATGGCTAGTCAGAATAGGGGTGGTTTAAGTTCTCTTATTAGGAGGCCAACTGGTCGATTAAGATCAGGTGATCTAACTAAAATAGACAGAGATAGATTAAAAACAAAAGAAGATATTGCTGCAACAGGAGATATGTCTACGCTTGATAAGATAGCTCTATCGACAGCATTTATTCCTGTTGTTGGAGATATTGCTGGTGGAGTTGCAGACACTGTAACATTAGCTGAAGACCCTAACTGGACTAATTTAGCTTTTCTTCTTTCTGGTCTTGTACCTTTTGTTCCTTCAGGTGGGGTTACTAAAGCCGCTCTAAGAGCATCGGGACAAAAACTCTTTACTAATCTTAGAAATGAAATACCGGGTTTTTATAGGCCGGGAGCTACTCCAGTGGAGCAGGGATTAGCTTTCGCAAAGACTTTACCCGAAGGAGCAGGTGATGTAATTAGGTCCAGATATGGTCCTAAAGCCAGAGCAATTCAAGATGAGTTTAATATTAGTGCTGCCGATCAAAAAGCTGCTCGAAATTCTCTTAAAGTAACTAAGAGAATGACTTCTAAAATAGATGAACTAACCCCTGAACTAAAATCTTTAGATCAACAAATGCAAGATATGATGACTAATAAGACTGCATATACTGGTGAGTTTGCTCAGAGGTGGGATAATAAAAATAAAAAATGGGTAGGCAGTGCTGAACAGATTCCTACAAAAGAGTTTGCGGTTATAGAAAAAAAGCATAAAAAATTAAAAGAAAAAATTTCAGGGTTCAGAACTATAGCCAGTGATGCGGCAAAAAAAGCTATGGGGCAACTAAGTCAATCAAGGTCTATGATCAAGCAATATCATGGACCCGATAGCGGATTAGAAGGCTTCTTAAAAAATATAGATAAGATTGATCATATTAAAACTTTTAAAAACTTTAATGTAGATGATTACTTTGATACGGTAGGTGATCTGGCAGGTATAGACAAAAAAGATATAACATCAATGTTCAAAAGAATTGCAGAAGTACAAGAGATGAATCCAAAGAAAACATATCAGATGAATATAAGAAGAGTATATACAGGATCAGCAGGACATATAGACCCCGGTATGACGGGAAGTATTACAAAAAAACCAGATGTAAAAGGTCATCATAAAGAGAAAGTTAATCCGTATACTAAGTGGGAGCTTTCCGATACCGGCTACAATCCGGGTTGGCGCAAGCTCGCCAGTGATATACTACCGGATAAAAAAGCTCCAGACGGTATTAATTTAACAAAGATTAAAGACTCTGTTTTTTCTTCTAAGAGGGCATATACTTCTGATAAGAAATTTTTAGAAAAACTACAAGAAGGAGGACTCAAAGTTTTAAATCCTGAAGAAGTTCTTAAAGGAAGGGCTGCTATTATTACAGGGTCTGGAACGACGGACGCTTATGAATTAGGTGGTGTTAATTATATGACTTCTATTAATAAAAAAGGAAAAGTAGTTATTATTATTAGTGACGAACATGATATACTAAGCAGTTCAAAATTAAATAAAATAATTAAAACAGACGTAGTAGGTAAACTACCCGGTGCTGATCGTTATATGAATGTTTCTGAACCTATTACATATGATTTAATTAAAAAGAAAAAACTTACTGCTAAACAGCAAGCAAGTAAAAATAAATTTGACAAAGAAAAAGAAGAAGCTAGGAAAGCAGCAGTAGAAAATTATGAAAAAATTCTCGGTGGAGAGATTTCTGGAAAAAAACCAGAGGGTTTTAAAACAACAGAACAGTGGAAAAGAGCAGTAGCTGTAGCAAATCTAAAACCAAGCCATCCAGACTATTCAAGACTTGCTGGAGACCTTGGAATATTTGCTCCTATGCGAGCATCAAAGCCTGTTTTAAGAGAAGATAAAGAGGAGAAAAAGGGTGGAGGTTCTGTAATGATGCGTAACCCCTATGATTATAAACCAAGAGCTATATGAATGACACTCTTTGCCAAGATAGAATCTGCTTTGGCTGACAGGGTAGCACCTGCTATTGCCATGCACGGTGGTAGTATAGAACTACTATCCTATGATGAAGAATCCAAGAACGTACACGTTAAGCTCACAGGATCATGTGCAGGGTGTGCTGCCAGTGTCTTCACCCTTAAATTAGGGGTAGAAGATATGTTAGTAAATGAATTTCCTGATGATGTTTTCAGTGTATCACATGAGGATGGGGAAGTTATCACCCCATATTATTCTTAGATACCCTTTTAAAGGCCCGTAGAGCCTCACTGAGTGGCCTTCTCTAGTTAAAATGATCCATGACACATAGACATTTTAAGTTTAGTTTAACCTTAGATGTTTAATGGTATCCAGCACTTCAGGCACCTTCCAAGGTGTAAAGAATATGGTACTTAGGCTATAGTCTGTAGCTCCTGCATTGTAATAATCTTCCACATCTTCTGATTTATATATGCCTCCTCCAGCTATGATGGATACCGGAGTATTCTTTAGCTTAAAGAAAGAGGCAGTGCTCTCCACAAAGGGGAGGTTGTGTTCTTTTAATCTCTTGCCACTGACACCATATCCATTTCCATTATGATCTACCATGGGCAGCGTATTACTTAAATGAAACTTGGTTATGCCTAGATCATATAGCCTTGCAATATCATCCAGTGAAAATGTGGGTGGAACTTTAACTATTATACTATCAAACTTCTCTACGAAATCTATAATGTGATAGTTTTTAAGTTCTGATATACCAGAGACATTGGGACATCCAATGTTTAATTCCAATGATATTTCTTTGGGTATTTGAGAGTGTAGTATAGACCAAGGGGGATAGTAAAGTTTAGAGACAGGTTTAAGGGCGGTGATGCTATAGATACTATCTTTATCATACTTCTTTATATTGGAGATACCCTTGTTGCGTAGTCCAATAGAGTTCCTCCATCCACCCTTTGTTGGCCGAAGGGTTTTTATAATTTGTTTTACCAGTCCCCTTCTCTTTAAATAAGTATAGCTACCCCTTACACTGGTACATCCCTTTAAGGAAATATAATTACCAAAGGGCGGACTAATCAGTATCATCGGTATCCTCCTCCTCTTCCTCCATGAAGTCACACTTGTTCAGCATGGTAAATACTTTATCAGCGCCCAAGATATTAAGACACTGTACTATCCCATCCTCCAAAGACTTTTCATCAAGCCCACCGTCTATGTCAGAGTTGTTACCCCTAATCCTAGACAGTAATTCCAGAGCTTTGAGTGCGCTATTGGTATGACCATTAGCTCTTGCAAATGTATATTGATTTTCAATCTCTTCAATGACATCTACATTGGTTACAAGTTCATTCTCCAGTTCTCTTACCCTCTCAGCAATCGCTTCATCATGGATAAGTCTATAGCCCTGATTGGCTGCTGAACCTGCCGCATACCCTGCCGCCTTGGCTGCTTCAGTTGCGTTCCTGTGCAGGATATACGACTGGGCAAACTTCTCTTGCTTATCATTTAGCATTTATAATCTCACTGAGGATAGCCATGCGTACATACAAACCATTTTGAATTTGCTTAAAGTAATAGGCTCTTCGATCTGTATCAAACCATGTAGGTATTTCATTCTGTCTGGGAAAGGGATGCATCACAATCATATTCTTTTTAAGGAGATCGACATGATCCTTAGTAAGTTTATACTCCCCGATTGATCCTCGTTCTTTCTGAACTCTGGTCATATAAAGTACATCTGTTGTCTTGCATATATTCTCTGTAAGAGAAGTTGATTTAGGAATTGCATTATCAAGATAATAGGGAAGCTGAAGATTATCAGGACTGACAAGATTAATATTAACATTATAAAGCTTGCGAAGAACATTGACCAGACTATGAACAGTCCTTCCATTCTTCAGATCGCCCATCAGGGTAATGGTAAGATTATTTATATGTTTAAACTTTCTCCAGATTGTATACAGATCAAGCAATGTCTGGGTAGGATGCTCTCCTATACCATCGCCAGCATTAATAACAGGCACAGAAGAAACTTTGGCGGCTGCTTTAGATGCCCCTACAGAAGGATGTCTCAAGACAATGATGTCCACATAGCTGGATAAAGTCTTTATTGTATCTTCCAGTGTTTCTCCTTTGGTTACACTGGAGTAAATGACCTCATTAATAGGCAGCACAGTATGTCCCAGCCTTGTCATGGCTGAAAAAAAACTTGAACTGGTTCGGGTAGATGGCTCATAGAAAAGATTTGCCAGAATCTTTTTAGACTGTGGGGGTTGAGGCGGTATGCCTAGTTGTAAAGTATTGGCATGAGTAAAGAGCCTGTCTATTCTCCTGCTGTCAAATTCATCTATAGAAAGTAAATGCATTAGCGATGCTTCATATTATTTCTATGTGTATTATTCTTCTTCTCAAAGGTACGCATACCACCAAGACCTAAGAGCGCCAATGTCAGGGACATCAATCCCTCAGTCTCGATATTGGGTAATGGTACTAGCTGGCCCGTAAAGGCAATATACCATGTTGCAATAGGCAGGAATACGAACTGCCAACCCAGACCAAAGGCACATATCCACATGATGCTGGGTCTTGCCCCTGCAACAAACAGGCTAGGATGCTTTGCCTGTTCTTTATTTACTTCTATCTGAGCAATGTTAGCATCTGAGTATGCTTTACGTAGCTCAAAGTCTAGCTTGGTCTTCAGGTCTTTGTCCTCTACAAACTTGTCGAGAACCTTACCTGCTACTCCAATAATTGAATCTGCAATTCCTAACATTCTTCTTCTCCTATTAAGGTAGCGCCTCTTTCCTCATCTTTCTGAGTTAAAGGCACAATGTTAATACGCTTATGAATTTTATATCCTTCTGTTACTAGCTTTTTATTTTCATCATATACATCAAAGAAAATATAAGCAATCAAATCATTTTTAGTTTTAGTCCTCTCATCTATAATTTTAGCAATAAGCTGAAGCCAATCATACGGACTATGCAATGAGACATGGGCATTGCTACCATCTTTCAGATGTTTTAAGGCTGGCATACAGGCTATGTTTAGAAATACCATCTTCTGTGCATAGCTACATATCTCCTGTATCACCCAGTTAAGATCGGGTGTTGGGACATGCTCCAGTACATCAGTACATATAGCTGCATCATATAATCCTATTGGAAGCTTGCTATGTTCTTCATGGCCGGGATCATATAAAGCATGTTTAGTAAGACCCCAGTACTCAGGTAATGGCTTATTAAGATTCTTATAAAACTTTTTCTTCTCAGTTACCAATTCATAATCATCTGTATAGAGAAGTCCCTTGCCACAACCATAATCAATAAGTGTTTTACAATCGTTATTTTCTAGGTAGTCTTTAATAATATCAATATACTTTACAAGGCTGCGTCCATTGAACATGCCCTTTGCTGACTTGTGCATATCTTTATATTCAGAAATTAAATCTGAATATCTTTTAGATGGTTCTGTTCTGTTCAGAAGTTTATTACTATCAATCATAATGACCTTTAAATTGTGGGCGTTTCTCTTTCTCTTCCTTGATACGCCATAGATCAGCTACCATAGTATCTTCGCCATGGAATGTCAAGACACCTTGAAGACCTTCATCGGCGAATATCTTCTCACAGTCCTGTGCCATGGCCAGAAGCTCACCTGTGGTCCAGTAGGTATTATTATCTACTGTTACTTGGAAGTATTTAGGTCTGGGTGCTTCACCACCCTCTAAATCTCCTGTAGTCTCAGTCATCTGTTCCTTGGTAGGTTCCTCCATGCAGCAATCAAAGCCAAATAGATGTATATTTCTGAAGCCCATTGTATGTAGCAGACCAATACTTCTCATGGCTGCACACGTACCGCCTGTGATAAGGGTAGCCCCTTTAGGTAGGCCCAGTTCTTCAGTGATCTTGACCTGTTGATTTTTAATTTCTCTACCTTGTTCTGAGTCATCTCTTAAAGAGTCAGTAAAGGCGTGCCATCCCCACACATCACAATCCTTCTCCAGCAGGTACTCGGTAACACTGGGATCGGTCATGGATGCAAGCATGAATTTAGTAGTAGAGTCCAGCTTCTTAAACAATTCTTTACGTACTATACCATGTGTAGAGACACCAGTAATAGGGCGTGGATCAAGGATTACACATGCCCATGGATCAATGCCATTCTCCAACAGGGTTGGATAAGAATGTTTAACACATACCACCTTGGCATTCTTATTCTTTTTAATAAGCTGTTTTAATTTCTTAAAATTAATATAGGGGCCAGCCGAAATTAAGATAGCCGTGTCTTTATGGGGAGGGTGTTTAATTACAAACTTATTGTCATCCAGTAACTGCATATTTGATTTAATATTATTCTTGATATAATCTTTAGGTACACAATCTCTTGGATGTACAACTACAGGTACTCGTTTTAATTCATCAGGACAATCTTCTAATGAGTCATCAGATAGAATTAAACACAGATGAGTATGCCCACCGCCAACAACACTATCGCCAGAAGGCAGAATATACTTCCTAGCATTGGTGGACTCATCGAACACAGTCCAGCCATCCTCAGTAGTTTCTTGAGCATCAACTTTCTTGGTGGGTATCTTATCAAAGATGGTTTTAATACCATGGTATTCTTCTGGCGGAATATTTTCATCATCATCCTTTGTAAAGAAATGATCCATCACTATAATGGGAACATTTTTTAATACACTATATTCATGTTCAACAGTCTTGGTGCTGTTACCACTGCCTATCATGGCAAGCTCAACTTCATCAATGTAAAGACTGTTTAAAGTATCACGTACATTGCCTTTATGTAACTCATATGTAAACTTCTTATCAGAAGTCTCCATTGATTTAGAAAACTCTGATAATCTTTTGTCAACTGCCGCTAAAGTATTATGTGGTTTTACATTGAACTCTTCTTCATCAGTCTCTATAGTCGCATCTTCAAATAGATCATATCCAATGTAATGAACTTTATCATGCTTCTCAAAGGATGCTAGAGCCATTTCAATGGCACGGCCAGCATTCCATGTTCCTGTTTCTAAGATAGTCTTGGGTTTGTATAGACGTACAATATCAGCAAGCTGCCTGTACCTGTTTGGCAATATATCCGGGGATGTTTCTTCATCAGATAATTTAAACATACGATTGCCGCTACTATCACGCAGGGCAATATTAGTACTACCTTTAAGATGTATGAATAAATCTTGGGCTATTGAATCTTCTGTACTTACTTCATGTACTCTCATACCATGAGCAGTATATATAGTTAGCAACCTACTCATAATAAAACCATCATACCACTCACGATAGTTTAGAAATTCTCCAGAGATATAGGAGCCACGTAGATCACCCAGCATATCTACTGGTGTCTGACGCCCCAGATTAAAGCCCTGTAGGAAATAATCAGGGTCTTCTTCTTTGTCTATGAGGCAAACCACATCACACTTATCACCGTTGATTGGCATAAGCTTATCAAGATCATCTACTTGAATGTTCTTCTTTGACATGGTATCAGCATCAATCCAAAACAACCAGCAATCTTCATTATTAAATGCTGCCTCAGTCAGTGCTACTACTTTAGGGATGAATGTTATTGCATCTATAGAACGGTTATACTGAACACTCCCTCCTTCAGTACCGTCGTGAACTTTATTGGCTGTAAGACACTCATTAAAATCTTCTACTTCCTCTAGGTTATGATAAAAAATATGCTTGGCCTTGGGAAGAGAATAGTTTTTAATATCTATATCGTAGTAATAACAATGAATTTCTATAGAGGGTTCCCAAGTTGTACTCATTAGAGTAAGCAACTGAGATGTCATCTTCTGTAGATAGTCCTCATTAAAACATGTAACAAACTTATACTTCATTAAACAATATCCAGTGGTTGTAATTTACCAGTACCCACCAAGTAGGTATAATCTCCATTCCATTCTGCAGCATACTTACCATCCGTAGCTCGACTACACCTCCAATTCTTAAACCAAGGCCCACCTGTAGTAAAGTGAACATTCCTTGCATCCATATCTTCTGGTGAATGATTGTCCAGCCAGTTCCATTCTTCATGTATCTTGCCTATATCAGAGTCTTTATCAGGCAACCACTCAAAGCCATGCAGCCAACTACCCGGCATTGTATTAACAACTTCAGGAGTCAGTTGTTTATTGAGATCGTGACTACAATTAAACAACATAAAGCTAGACCAGTTCTTTCGACGGTAGTTCTCCTGCTTACGACCATCCATTTTAAAGCCATCACCCGGTTCGTACTGATGCTTGACACAGTACAATGGGTAGTAATTTGTTTTGTATTCTTCAAACAGGTCGTTAATATCAGTGCGTAGATACATATCACAATCCATGTACAGCGCCCAGCCCTCATACATATTCATGGCTGGTACCAAGAACCTAGTAAAACTAAACTCACTGGAGAAAGGCTTGCCATCAATAGTATCAATGTCCTGACCATCAACTGTATCATATGTTCTGGTGTACATACCCATACGTTCTACAACATCACGCCTTATGGGGACAACTCGTACATTATCTACGGCTATTCGCTCGATAGTAAACTTTAAAACTTCATAGGCTGTAGATTCTTTAGGATCATAGCCTATGTATACTGTATTGGGTGACTTTCTCATTTATATTCCTTTATCTTTACCTTTAAAATTAGACATATTTAATCTTCTCTTCCTTTAGCATATCACTTTGAACTTCCTTTACTCTTTGTTCTAGGGTACGAATAGTTGTATGAATATGTCCTGTGTCGTGGTGTCTTATTTTTCCCTCCAATATTTTTATTTCCTTTAGAAGGAAATTCATATGCTCCATGTTTTCTGCATTATTCATTATGATAATCTCCTTCAAAGATATTTAATATAAATAGTATAGCATACTTTATAATGGTTTGTCAAGAGTTTTTTTACACTCATATCTCACAAGCTCCTGCAACACAGGCTAGCTCTTGTGATGCGGTAGTCATGTCAATATTTTCCCAATCAGATAGCTTACTCCAATCAATATTCTTTGGCATCTTCTTGACAAGTTCTTTGTATTCTTTCTCAGAACAGTCTTGATAGGGTGCCTGTTGATAGGTGTGTTCACTAAAGGGTAAGAAAGATACACCGCTCATATACTCAAAGTGTTTATATACCCACGCACCCACATCAATCCATTCATGTTCCTTTACTGAGATAGTGACAGATGGTTTATGTTCGCACCAATGCTTTTGATATATAAGCCATAACTCTAGCTGTTGTATGGCTGACCGATCTGTACGAAAGACTGCGCCTTGTTCTACTTTCATGGGAAAGGAGAAGACAGAAGTATGATCAGGCTTCATCACATCGTTCTCTACAGGGAAGCCATATTCTACCATCATCTTTGTTAAAGGGTCTTTCTTGTCGCCTCGCACTGTACGTATATAGTAAGAGTTGTGTCTTGCATGGATACCAGAGGCCGCATCAGTTAGCTGACTGACTGTACCTGATGGTTTAACACAGGTAACAGCAACTGACTGAGGAATACCAATTTTCTTTGCCCACTCTTTATTTGTAGCTACAGCAATTTCTTTTAACTCTTCTAATAGTTTTGCAAGATCAACTCTATTTAAATACTTGCCATTGGTATGAGCGTTGTCCATTATACCTGTAAGGGAAACACCAAGCAGCCTCTCTTCCTCACAGTTCTTCTTCCACGTCTTGGAAATATACCTAAAATTAGTCAGTGTTGATTGCAAGGTTCCAAGAATAGCAGCCATGCGTACCTTATCTTTTAAAGATTTAGGAGTATCGTCTGCCCTGACTACAACTTCAGATAGATTGCAGAACTCACGATCCCTTAGTATAATCTCTGAGCAGGGATTAGTACCAAACTCCAACCCTTCTGTCTGCCTTCGACCATTAGCAGCCGCCATCTTTATGGCAGACTCACGATTAAATATACCACGCTCACCTGACTTGGAATCATAGAGAGCTTTCCACTCATCCATAAAGATACCTATGTCTGGCTTCTCTGTGTAGCAAGCAGAGTTGTTGGCCAAGGCTCTCTGAGGATTAGCTTCCCACCATTGACCAGCCTTTGCATGACGCATACGATCATCAGACAGGTTAGACAGGCTAATAAGGGCAGACCTACGCACACCACCTACTACTACAACCTCACCTATCTTGCATACAATGTCATGGCACTCTATGGAGTTAAGCTTGCGTCCTGCTGCGTCTTGAAATACTTTAATACAAAACTCAAACAGCGACTCTAGGGGTTCTGGTCCCGACGCTCTACCACCAAATGTTTTGAGGGGAGAACCTGCTGGCCGCACCTTGCTTAAATCCCACTTGGGTATCTGCCCTACATACAGCATACCAATAAGTTCTTTCAATGCTTTCGCCCACCCCATCTTGCTATCAGCAACAAGGATCGTGGAATCTGTATGGTGGAAATCTTCTGCTACTTCAGGTAGCTTGGAAACAAACTGGCGCTCAACACTGAACCCTACACCAGTACCATTCATAAGTACGTAAAGTATCTCATCGAAAGATTGTACACGATCAATGGCAACATAAGAACAGTTATATCCTGCAATGTTCTCCCTCTTTAGAGCTTCACCGGCTGACATAAGGCACCGCATAGAGGGCATTACCTGAAGGGACAGGACAGCATCCTCTAATTCTTTTATCAGAGCATCCGATAGATTATAATTATGTAGTTCTTTTAGATGCTCTTTAAAGAAAGAGAAGTATCTCCCTATTGTTTCGGGCCAAGTTTCTCTCCTCTCTTTATCATATAGCCAACGAGAGTACCTTGATAGGTGAATAAATTCTTGGTAAAGAGTTGGTAGGTGGTTGTTTGGCATGGCTCCCCTTTCTTATTTATAATATATTTCCAGTATTAATTGTGCATAGTGAATTACTTTACGTATGTCTTCTTCACCATCACCTTTGGTTCGGTGGCGGGTGATGTACTTAACCACATTACCCTCAAGAAAATCAAGCCCATTGGAACATATATATTCTACAGGCTGTATCTTACAATCTTTATAGTGGTTCCCTCCTATTTGTATGTCTAAAGCTTCTCCTTCTTTTATTGCTTCTACTTGCTCTCTATCTTCTCTTAGTCTTCTCAAGATATACTTATCTCTTGATTCACTATTTAGTTCTTGCTCGTCTTTGTAGTCTGGCATGGCAACTGTTCATCCATTGTGTAAAATACTGTGAGAAAATACATGGGAAAATTGCATGTATAAAAAGTATTACCGACATAAAAGCACTTTCCATTGCAAATGTCAAGGCAAACCAAAAGTGTTCTACATAGGTCATGCGTGTTTCTTTTAAATGACTATTCATTCTTACCTCCTTTCCATATAAGGTTCAATTTATTTCTAGCCTCACCCGGATCATCTGAATTAATAACATAGGCTGCAAAATCCCTGACCAGTGAAGGTTTAAGACCGGCATTATCACAGATAAATTCAAAGTCCTGACTTGGTATACCTATTGACGCAAAGAACCAAGCCGCTGCCTGATCCCTGATAGATGTTATGCTCGTAGTTTCATTCTCAACTTTAGGTTCAGTAACATCAAGCAACGCCTGATATATAACTGATAAGAATAAAAGATTCTCTGAGTTTGTAAACTCTTCCGATTGTAACTGTAGTATATTATTTAAATCTTGCAGGTTCATTCTTAAACTCTTGTACTGGCCTATAGAACTTACCACCCACATAATTATTATAATATGCTGGTTCATCTGTACCTTCCAAGGTAGAGGATAAAACATTATACTTCATCTGATAATATAGTTCATAATATTTTAGGCTTCTTTTATTTTTAAACTCCGAGATTATCTCAAACTTAAAGCTTCTCTTGCCGAGCTTCTTAATATCTTCCAATAATAATTTAGAGGAACCCATGTAAATAATCCAGTTGGATTCTCTCTCGGTTGCCTTGGTACTCCCTTTCTTCCTCTTCACTGGATGCCAGTATTGCTTGCAACCTACATAAGCTCTGCCCGTCTTCTTGTTTGTAATGAGATAGACAAATCCAAAATGACTTTTAGGATCAGGCTTCCTGTGGTATTTCCAATGCATGTTTAATTAATTACTTCCTCAACATCAGGTGTCTTCGTAATCTGCACCAAGTGCCTGTTACCATTCGCATACTTGAACGTCCTGATGCCCTTGCCTTGGTTAGCATCAGACCAACACATACTCTTGTGTCTACAATAAACACAACCAATAGAAAGCTTATAGTTACCAGACTTACCATCAGGTACAGGATCGTAGCACCTATCAGGTATTCTATCTCTACCAACAATGTCTTTAAGAAGCCTAATCCTTTTACCAGCATTAATCATCTCCATTGAATGAACTGGCGTCAAGCAAACCTTACCAGTAGATTTATCTATGACAAGGAAGGCTGCTTTATCTATACCATTGGCTTGAGCATAAGCAGATATCTGTGCTATATATCCAAAGGGATCGTCGTCTGCCAGTGTATGTTTTGAAAACTTATCAAAGCTTCTACCAGAAGCAGACTTACAATCCACAAGAACCCCATCAATAATAGCATCCTGATGACCTATCACTCCTTCTACTGATACTTCTTTCTGTTGCGCCTCTACTGTATGACCAGCTACGGACGCACAGAGCAATAAAAGTTCTTCAAGAATATATCCATATAGAAATTTAATACGTGTGCTTGGCGGTAGTTGCTCTTCTGTTGCTTCCGTATGAACATCATACCATATTTGCCTATCAGGTTTACCTATGCTGGACAATCTCAGAGAGCCGCTGTCTCTTGGTTTACTATACATAAATTCTTTGATATGAACTTTAAGCATATCGCCAAATTTATCTATAAGCTTGTCTACTTCTTTCTCATCTCTCTCTATAGGAGTAAGATTAAAAAGCTCGTAGATATCTTCTACTAATGTTTCAATTTTTTTCATAATAAAATAGGGGTGTTACACCACCAAACTAAAATGCAACACCCCTACCTTCACCTAGTTACCAAAAGGAATATCGTCTGACATCTCAGCGGCTGCTTCATTAACATAGCCACCTTCAACAACATCAAATCCTTTATCCCCATACTCAACCAACTCAACTACCTGAACTGCTGCAAGGTCAGCAGATACACCTGCCTTACCTGCATAGTTCCACTCAAAGGGAAGGGCCTTTACCGTTATCACACTACCGTTCCCAATAAGTTTCCTATCCCAAGCGTTATTTTGGGAATCCACTACCGAAGGTGCCTGACGTGGACCATTCTTACCCTGCACCTTACGCTTCAACGTGACAAACGCACCACGCTCATCGTCTTTATTACGTATCTTTAAACCAGCCTCCTGAACCAGAGCTTTGGTATCTTCATCAAGGCAGAGATCGACTTGCCAAGCCGGTTCAAACGTACTGTTAGGCTCGATCACTGAGGCCCAATAGCATTTACCCGTTAGATATAAAGGTTGATTAACCATATTAAAAGTATCCTTTGTGTTTAGTGCCATACTATTATGGCTGTTGATATTGTGTTTGTCTACTACCACAACTCCATCAGTATACACTACCTGATTGAGGGTGTCAAGTAATTAATGTGTATCAGCCCATGTTTTTCCAACTTTATAATCACAGTCTAATTCACACTTCATCTTTAGTGTCTTTGCTGTCTGTGTCATTGCCTCCTTTGCTAGCCTACAAAATCTCTCTATATCAGGGATGGCTACCTCAAACTGATATTCATCGTGTATTGAGGCGACCAACCTGACATTTAGTTTAGCTTTAATAACCCGCTCCATGATGTGAACAAGCCATTGCTTGCATACTATAGCACCAGCACCCTGAAGTAAAGTGTTTAATGCTGCATGTTCTGATCTAATGTGTAGTAGCCTACCATCTAGGGCCGGAACCGTACCCTTACTGGACCACATAGCCACTTCTCCTCTTAGACGTTTAAGTGCTGGCATGTTATTTAAGAACTTGGTTATTAATTGCTGTCCTTTCTTGGGACCACCGCCAATTATCTTACCAATCTTGGCTGCACCTGCACCGTAGAGAAAGGCATAGATAAAAGTCTTGGCTTGATCTCTGGTCTGTAATCCTGCTGCTTGCTGATTGGCTGTGTGTACATCACCCGTCAATACGATGTTGGTATACTCAGGGTCATCCATATAGTGTGCCAAGCATCTTAGCTCAAGGCCACTGGCATCCACACCTACCAAGCGATACTTAGATTCATCATCCACTGTCCATAGGCTCCGGCACTCTCTGCCGTAAGGGCTATAGACAGCGGGAACTTGTGCCATATTAGGAACTGCATGTGCCATCCTTCCAGTTACAGTACGCAGTGTCATTACCTTACCACGCACACGGTTATCTTCTTCGCAAGCCATGATCCAAGACTTTATTAATCCAGTACGTTTTTGCAACAGGAAGTACCTATTAAACATCTTGGCTTCAGGCATATTAATCTTCGATAAGACTGCTTCATTGACAATGACATTACCCTTGTCAGTCATCTGCTTGGGCTTCCAGCCCTTTGCTTGCAACCTCTCAGCTATTTGCTGACGGCTTGCTATATTAAAAGGAATGTACTTAGTCTTGGTCTTTAATTCAACTATGGTTGGTGCAAAGTCTTCCTCTGCTTTACGTGCTAGCTCCTGTAATTCATCTTGCAACTGAGCCTGTAAGATCATACCCTCTTTTAATTTAAAAGCAAAGCCATTCCTTTGCTGCTTATCTACGATGGCTCTGACCTTGCACTCTAACTCATAGGCTTTAGGTTTAAAAGCTTTACCTTCCTTCTCTAGCTCCTGCGCTACAAGGCGTGTCACTTCTGTATCACGTTTACAATACTCCAGCATCTCAGGAGTGTACTCTGTGAAGTCATGGAAGTCACCCTTCTCAAAGCCAAGGTGTTTGCCCCATGCCTCAAGAGAGTGACCACCATTCCTTATTGGATTGTAAAGCTGAGACTCAATAAGGGTGTCACGTATCTGACTCAGCTTTATATTACATCCAAGAAGGCGGTTCAGGACAGGAGCATCGAAGCTAATACCATTATGCATTATAAAGGTATCTATCTGCTGCGACCAACTAGCAAACTCCGAACACTCCTGTCCTACCCACGCCTTAACTTTATTTGTTTCATAACTTCTTGCTACAATACAATGTACCTTTGTTGCATTCAAACTGTCTGTTTCAATATCAACTATAGCTGTTGTCATTATACTTTAATGAGACACGCATCCTCCACTAGAACATGAAAGAATTTCTCACCCTCTCTGATGTTTCTATTAGACACTTCTTTTACTTCACAGTCAAATAAAATATTTGCATCAATATGCCATGCTTGTTTACAATCATTACGCCATACTATAAATGTAAACAAGGCATTAGGATATTGTTCTTTCCATTTAGTTAGCAAGCGGCTCTTACGATAGGGTATCCGTATCTCCCTCCAACTAGGATTCCAATCACCTTTCCAAGAATATTTTACCTCTACTTCATAGAGATGGTGTGTGTCTTCTGTAGCTTTGCAGATAATATCAAAGTCTTTCCTCTCTGAAGTATCTATTGTAGTGTAGTTCATATCTTTAATATATTTTAATGTGGCTTCTTTAGCAGCCTTATCAGCCACATCATATAAAGCTTTATCAAAAGGTTTACGTTTACCCATCGTATTCATTGTTCATTATCCTTTAAAATATATTTATCTACTAATGTTTCTATATTTTTACACATATAATGTTTTCTATTTTGATTTCGTTTATTATACATAACTCCCCATCTACCTGTTGTATAATAATATTGATAAGCTATATAGTGTTTCTCAGGATCAGGATGATCTATATAAAAAGCAGGTAGTCGCTCATCAAAAGTAAAGGAAAGTCCTTTTTCTTTTAAATAATTTGAAACATATTCTGCATCTTGTTCTGTTCTATATTTCCACACCATCACTCATTCTCCACAAAAGGGTTATCAATCTGTGTCATTCTACCAGTTTCCTTATCATAATGCAAGTAGCAAGCAATACCTGTATCACCAGTGTACCTGTTCTTCAGGACACGTATGGTGGTGGTGTTGGCTGCTTGTTCATCCTCTGCTTGCTGGTTACGCTCTAATGCAATGACCGCATCAGACAGGTGTGCTATGCTTGCAGAGCCACGCAGGTGAGACAGAGACACCTCACGCCCATCCTCATGCCCACGATCACCGCTTGGCCTTCGTAGATGGCTCACCAGTAGCAAGCCTATGCCTGTCTCCTCAACCAAGGATCGTAGCTTGGTCATTAGAATATCAATTGACTTACGTTCATCACCATTATCTTCCTGACCGGATACCAAGATACTCAGGTGATCCAAGATCACCCACTTGGTCTCCAATGCCTTGGCCATGTAGCGTACAC
>Ga0255047_10000728_pt1 | contig 26412 bp, 35 predicted proteins | sample JV7_2_1_MG_FD_183640 | JGI IMG/M metagenome (GOLD analysis project Ga0255047, IMG submission 183640) | Seawater microbial communities from Jervis Inlet, British Columbia, Canada - JV7_2_1 | ecosystem: Environmental > Aquatic > Marine > Inlet | place: Canada: British Columbia | collected 2016-10-06
CTATAGGTTAACACCTGTGTCACCTGAACTGCCTTTCTCAACTGGGCTTGATATTTATTGGCCTTTTTTGTGTCTGGTGCATGGCGAATGAAGCACTGCTTTAGTTGTTACTGTCGCAGCCTTGAGGCACGACAAGCCAACACAGGCACAACCTTTCTAAAGACCAGTAGTACGAATATGTGGTGGTGTTAAAGCAAGGCTGGCGAAAGCAGGTCGTATTGTCTGGGATCATGATTGACCACGTGGTTGACCCTTAAATGGGAAAGACATGACGCAAATGTTGCAGGTTGGACATGCTTTATTTAGCACCCCTTCATATTCGTATTACATCCCCCCCATACGTTTACCCATTTAATTTACGAAAGAGCTTGACGGCTCTTTTTATTACGATACAATGTACACATTGGATACATAAAGAGGGTAACAAGTGAAGACATTTACAGTGACAGAATTAAGACGGGAAAGCCCTAAGGTTTTCAATGAAGTGCAAAGCAATGGCTCTGCCGCTATAGCTAACAGGGATAGACCTTTAATGGTGTTAATAACTCAGCAAGAGCTAGATAAAAGAGTAAGGCAAGGGAAATAAAAAAACCGCCGAGCTGGGGAGCGAGGGCGGCTTAATCATTCACATTGTAGAGAATAGTATAACATGCACTATTACCAATTCAACATAGGCGATTATCACACCCATACTAGCCACCTTGAGCTTATAGAGGACTTGGCTTACCGGCGTATGATTGACTGGTGTTACTTACACGAATCGCCACTGCCAGAATCAACTGAAGAGATAGCCAAAAGAATCAGAATGAAAGGTGAGTGCAAGTGCATAGCAAATGTATTGCACGAGTTCTTCACACTGCAAGATGACGGTTATCACAGTGATAGAGTTGATTCAGAAATAAAATCTTACCATGATGTATCTAAGAAACGTAAGAAGGCCGCAAACAAGCGTTGGGCCAATAAACATAAGGGCTTGAGTAGTGATGCAAATGCATTACAAGTGCAATCCACAAGCAATGCTAAACAAGAACCAGGAACCAAGAACCAGGAACCATTAAACAAGAGTAATAAAACATTAGGTCAAAACGAGTTTGACCACGCCTTTGAGTCATTCTGGGGGTCAGGCATTCGTAAGCTCAACAAGAAAAAAGCCAAGAGCGTATTTACTAACATTCTCAAAAAGCAGGCCGACAAGACAGGTTTTGTTCAGATGCTAATCGATGACGTACAAGCTAGGCTTAATCTTAATCAACTGGGTTTTACGGAAATGCACCCAACGACGTATTTAAACGGAGAGCGCTGGACTGACGAAAAGGTGAAAACGAATGAAACCAATCAACGATCTAATCAACCAAGACAATCCCTTGCAGAGCGCACAGCAGAGCAAGCCAGATTCATCCACGATCAGTGTGAGGCAGAAGAGGCTAGTCAGCGCGCTATGGGTTCGGATGAATCAATTGTTTCGCAACAAGTGGGCCTCATCGGAAGGGGAGATGCTGGTTAACGGCAAATACTCAGGCTCATTCAACTTGTGGGCTAGGAAGACTGACCACTTGACAGACGAGGAGTGGGGTATCGCATTCAAAGAGCTAGAGCGCAAAGTGGTAGCCGATGCTGGAAACGGCAGGGAATCATGGCCACCCAGTTACGCAGAGTTCGTAGCAATGGCCAAGAAGACAAACAGCCCTACCGGATTAAACTCGGGGGCATACTTGGAATACGGAACGAAAGACCACCCAAGTTACGAAAGGCCAGCAATCGAAGATATGGGCAAGAAAGCGAGAGCTGATAAAGTTAGGAACGAAACACTAACCAACCTAAAGGATTTGCTACAATGATACACAAGGCCATTAAACAGCTCTGGAGAGCTAAAACAAGGGTGGAGGCAGGTATCGCCCTAGATGAAGTGCAACGTTGCTTAGGTGGCGATTGCGGCCCTCTCAGCCCTATCGAGTTTTCTAGTTTAGAGGCGTTAATGAGGGTAAAAGGGCGAACATTACACACTAACAACGACTGGCGCGAAGGATTATAAGATGGAAAAAATAAGTGAGCGAATGCTAGAGCATTATGAGTGGCTGGTTAAGAAAGAAGAGAGCGAATGGAGATTTATATTCATTGGCACTGGTGTTTTTCTTATGGCTTTTGTGCTGGTGCTTTTATCTATTTAACACACACCAAAGAGGGTAAGAAGATGACAAAGCTAGACAGAATCATACAAGAAGGTTTTAACAGGATTGACGAGGCGGTGCTGAGAGTGATTGACAAATACGATCACATGCTTTGGTGTAACGGATTGAATGATGACGCCCCCATCCTACAGCGCCTATTAGACCGTGATGGTCGTGTGCTCCTAGGCGAAGATGTACACGCTGTTTACTCGGCTATAGAGATGCGCGATGGGGACAGGATTGAAGGGTCAGGGTCTACCAAAACGGCAATTTTTAATAGAATAACCACACACTAAAGAGGGTAAGAGAATGGAAGATATTTGTTTGAATTGTGGGCGAGAGCATGGGAGAAAATTGTGGGGTGCTGACTGTGATTGCGATTCACCTAATGTGGTGCATCAAGAAAAATGTAATTCATGCGAAAATATAACAGGCCAGTTAATCGATGATGATTATTGCGGGCCAGAAAAAAACTACTGCCATGAGTGTATAAACAAGGCCAGAAAGACAGTTAACACACGCTAAAGAGGGTAAGACATGACGATTGAGGAGTTAAAGGTTATCAGTAATCTGACGCTAAAACTAACAGAGCTAAAACTAACAGAGCTGCGGCAGAAAGAGTGCTTGTATCTTTGTATTGAAAACTTCGCACCTGAGCTATTTGCTAAGCTTTTAGATGAGATGAGGAAAAGCACAGGGGGCTAGACATGAACAACCCGCAGGAAGACATAGGCTACAAACCTATTGACCGTAGTAAAGAGCGGGTATCAATTGTCGATTACGGAAAGACAGCCTTGGCTGAAAAGGGCAAAGAAGAGGTTAAGAGGTTGCTTAGAGAGCTTAAGGCTGAGAGCGATAAACTAGGGAGGTTAAAGTAATGATAGAGATGGTTTATTTTAATAAAGATATCAGCAGTCAAGAGGCGGATAAGCTTGTAAAGCGGGGCTTAGAACTAAGACACGGCCTGTACGATAAGCTTCTAGCTAACGCTGAGACGATAAAAGATGCCAAGCAGAGAGGTGACTATATTTCGGCTTGCCTTCCTTTTATCGCGATGATTTAAGCGCCTAATCCGCTATTAAACTAGATAAACTACGAGGGTAAAACAATGAAAAAACTATTACTAATCACACTACTAGCAGTATCAACCACAGCGCAGTCTGCGGCACTATGCCAAAGCCTAAGAGATCCAGGGTATAAGGCATGGTTTGAGGGTTGGAGATGCCCAGCAGGTTATTATTTAATCACTACTAGATAACAAAAAGATATGCAGCCGCAGGTCTGCATCATTGAAGAGTTAAAACCGAGGGTAAAGAGATGGTGGCATCATGAGCTATAAAAACGATCAAGCTAAAGTCCATAAAAATATCAGAAAGCTACTACAGCACAAGAAACAGGGATTACGCTGCTACGCCATTAGGGATTTATACGAAAAGACCTATGGTAAATTCTACTCAGAAAGCGGCTTTAGTGCGCGATTGAGGGAAATGGCAGACGTTGTGTGTAATCTAAGCGATTATACATACAGCATTAACACGTAATTAGACCACAACAACGAGATAGGAGGTTAATGTGAATTGTGAAAATAAAAAGACATTTAGCCCGCTTGAAGCCCATGTAGTGGCGGTGCAATTAGCGCAATCCGATCAAGGGTACAAAATAAAGCGCGGTCTTAAATACTGTGAAACCTGCAAGGGTTATCATATTGAAGTTATTAAAAACTAACTTTTCAACTAGACCATAAAAACAATTAAGGAATTAAAATGCTAAAAGTACACAGGTGCAAATTATGGAATGGCAGTATATTTTCTGTGGAGGCCGCAAGTGTTCAAATATAGGGATCACAGGGGTGGCCTGATTGAGTCAATGGAGACCACGCAAGAGTTTAATAATAAAGATTCTCTATTGGAATATCTGCAATCAGTATTGGATGACTGCTTTAGCGGCCACCTTGATTCAAGCAATGTAAAAATAGAGCCTTATTGTTTTGATGAGAGAGTGGGCTGGGATTGTCATATAGTGCATCTTGAGGGGTGGGGAGTGTTTGGGTTTACAAATGGCCCTGTGGATTGAGTCACGACTAGTATAAATCCTCGCAGCTGGTATTATAAACAGTATGAGGGACGAACTAACAATAACACAGGCCGACGTATACGGATGGCTCATTCATTTCCATGCAGTTAATGAATACATGCCATCTAGGGTAGAGATAGCCAACGAGTTTGGATGGGCCAGTGCAAATGCTGCTCACGAAGTCCTTTCTGCTTTGGCTAAAAAGGGCTATATTACGTTAGTGCCCAGTGTTGCTAGAGGGATAAGGATCAATGATTAACTTAATAAAGTGGTGGAAGGGCGTTACTAAGCCTAAACCTTTAAATTGGGTTGTTGGCAGCTTACCTGCAAATGATGTTTTTGTGGCCATTGATCGAGGCAATAAGTATCATGAGCTAGGCTTGTATGACGATGGCCAGTGGTCACTTGTCGAAGATGCTATGTGGGGCTTTAATTATGAAAATATTGATTCACCACTCCGCTGGAGCTATGAATAATGGGTAATTTTGTTTACGGCCCACACACATTAAACCCGATGAATGACGCTTTAAGCTATACGGGTACAGCCTCACAAGGCGGCACAATAACCATAATCACCGATGGCACCTACGACTTTGGTGCAACAGGCCCGACCCTATCCTATAGGATGCCTATAAGCTCTATGGTTGATGGTAGCCCTATCCCATTAACAAACTCAGGCGCAGCAACGGTAACTAATAACGCCTTTGGCCCACCTATCGTTGAGGATGTGGTTGCTATGCCACGCGGTAAGGCGATTCAGATTGGTGCCGAAGACTCTGTTGACAATTCAACGGATTACCGCCAGCTGAAAATGGTTGACCCTGCAGTGGAGTTAGAGTTTTTCGAGCATTACTACTGGTACTTCCCCACAGCAAACCAAGTAGCAGCAGCCCCAGAGCTAGACGGTGCAGCCACATGGCAGCAAAAATGCTTCTGGGAGTTCGTTGATACGGACGGAACATCAAGCGGCACTAAGAGTGATGGCTTCCACGGAACGCCCTTGTGGAATGCTGGCGGGCTGTACTGGACATCCGGCAACGCATTCTCTACTAACATGACCTCGCAAACCATAACGGGTAACGGATCAGGTATTACCAATCCCGGTAATAATGCGACAGTACGCGACACGCCTTGTTCACGGCAGATGTGGATTAAGTGCGATCCTATACTGAGCGGTACAGTCTCCAGCGGCTTCTGTGAAACCATTGAATCAGGTACAGGTGATCAAACCACAACCGACCTATCAGGTAATAACTTAGGGGGTACGGCCACAACAGGGTACGATAGAGCTAACCTCCCCGGCTTTAGTCGCGGCCATAACATACCTCTAGGCGCTCATACGCTAATAGGCGATGTGTACAGAACATACGGAGCCGGTGCAGCAGCCAGGGTTGAAATACATGATGCAGAATTAGATGCAAATGTGACTAAAAAGGCTATATGTAATATTGTCACATGGGTAGATGATGAGCTTGTATTAACGGTTGATGAGGGTATCTTTTACCAGGAGGTGTCATTAAGCGGTAAGTTTTTCGCCATTTATGATTCAACGAGCACCTTAATAGCGAAGATTGTGATATGACAACGATATATATTAACTTAGGCTCTACAGGCTCAAACGTAGTACCGCCATGGGATGATAATAACTTCGGAACCACTGCCTCAACAACTGTCGGTGTTATTAGTAGCGATCTTTTAGATGACACGTCCAGTTCAACAGGTATTGGGTTCGAGAACATAACAGCGTTTAATGGTGCTTCAGGGTCGATAGGTGCCGCTACTGTAGATTCTGGAGGTTGGCCACACCAGACTTTTGACTTCTTTTGGTATTTCAATGGAACGGGCGGCACACAGCGACTAACAGGCCTAACCAACGGTGATACTTACGTTATAGAGGCTGCCGGCCATCAATCAAACGCAGCCAGAGATACAAACTTCACGATTGGCGGAACAACTACTTTATACGACTCTTCAGGCACCACTACACCTAACCCCCCTATTAGTTTCAGCGGCACAATATCAGGCACAACCCTAGACATTGACCCGGCCCTCGTTAGTACATTTGGTTATGTTAATGGCTTTAAGATCATTATCACAGCCGCAGCATCTGGCCCAACAGTAACAGGCCCAACTACGATTACCGATGGTGTAGCGGTACAATTCACAGGTACAGACCTAGATACAGCGACTACAGCAGGCTTTCAGTCTGGAACTGATATCGTAACTAACACCATAGATGCCCAAACAGCGACTACACTCGATATCACACCAGACTTAGGAACACCTACTTCAAGTACACCAGTAGCGAGTATGCCCGTAACTCCAGACGTTACAGCAGCAGGTATCACGCCTTACGTATTAGAATCATGGGCAGACGATGGCAGTAACAAAGGTACATTCACACTTACTACATTAAGCGCTGGAGCTAATACAACTACGTGTCAGGGCATGATAGCTACCTCAAACACCACTGAGGGTGAGTCATTGCTCGCTGCTAGCATTCTACCGACCATGGAAGATGATTATCAGTGGACAGGCCCATCAACTCAGAGCGGCGTTACAATCACGTACAACGCAGATGGTACGGTATCAACATCACCCGCTAATCAAATCACAGTAGACATTATAGGGTTCTCACCAGCAACCGGACAAAGATCACTAGCTAGAGTAACCATAACAGGCACCGTCATTGGCGCAGGGCTATCAATTAAGTCAGTCATTAAGAAATCAGTACGTAGAAGTATATTGGGATAGCAGGGACTGGGCAAAAGGTCTATATTAGGCTAATTTAAAGCAGACCCTAATTTCCCAGGCACAGCTCCAAGCTTTCAATTTACAGCAATCAAAATATAGGTACACATCATGGCTACAGGCATATTAACAGCAGATGGCACAACCAAGTCGATCCTAATAAGCAAGGGTGAAACTCATGTAAGCCTAAACGGTACATTTGGCGGCGGCGTTGTCGCGATAGAGAAAGTGGTCAATGGCCAAACAGCGCCCGCTTACGACTCTACAACAGCTATCACAGTATCAGCACCAGAAGACATGATTCTATCCATAGGAGAGGGCATTAAGCTAAAGCTAACCCTATCCGGCGCTACATCGCCTAATATTATATGGTCAATCAGCGCAGTTAGATAATGGCCCTAACACTGATAGCGTTCACGATTATTTGTATAGCTATCGGTGAGATACAGGTACTAACAACGAGAAAGGTCGATAGCGCAGCATTAATGCGCCATTTTCACAGATCGCCAAGCTGGAAAAGATTAAGCTATCTAGTAAAGGTCACACAAAAACAGATTGACGGCTATCTACACTGTGAATGCTGCAAGACAAAAGAGGGTGACATGGACGAAGACGGCAAAGCAATCAGCTTTCACACCGACCACATACTACCCAAATCCCTATACCCTGAATACGCACTAGAGATAAGCAACACACAAATTCTCTGTGCAGACTGCAATCAAGCAAAAAGTAATATTGATTTCACCGATTGGCGCTAATTAGGTTATAATACTGTATAAGTTAACAGCAACAACCGGAAGGACTGCTATGGAATATGCAATAATGGGTTTCTTTGTCACAGGGTGCGTAGGCTGCTATTACCTAGGGGCGATGAATGAAAGAGCTAGGGGTAAGGGCAATGGCTAAACTAACCGATAAGCAGCAAGCTTTCTGCGAAGAATACCTAGTAGACCTCAATGCCACTCAAGCTGCTATACGTGCCGGATACAGTGAAGACACCGCAAGGCAAATAGCTTCTCAGAACTTGTCAAAAGTTAACGTAGCCGAAACTATAGCTAATCTTCAAGCTGAGCGTAGCGCTAAGACCGAGCTAAACGCCCAGTGGGTGCTTGATAGACTTCAGCGAGTACATGACAGGTGCATGCAAGAAGAGGCTGTAACGGACGGTGACGGCCCCACAGGGGAATATCGTTTTGAGCATTCAGGCGCTAATAAGTCATTAGAGCTAATTGGTAAGCACTTGGCTATGTTCACCGACAAAACAGAACACCGGGGCGCAATAGGTGCTATCGATATGTCTAATTGGTCTGATGAGCAGATAGATGCCTACATCGCTAGCAATTCGAAGTAGAGACGATAAGCTCGCACTGGCTAACGCTATAGCTATCCGCAATCAACGCCGGAATAGGCTAAAGACTGTCTTTGGCATTTACGCCCCTTCAGATAACGGCCCCAAGCTTGTTAAGTCATTGCAAGAAGTCGGCGGTGAGTTTATCGAGGTTGATAAGCCGCCCACTGTCACTATCCCCCAAAAGCTAGAGAGATTCGTCACTACTAAGAAGCGGTTTAAAATAGGCTTTGGCGGGCGATCAGGTGCCAAGTCGAATACCTTTGGCGATATCTTTGCTGCCCAGGCCAAGGACTACGGCACTAAAACTATATGTCTGCGAGAACTGCAAAACTCTATCGAAGACTCGGTACATGCTCTATTGGCCGCTGAGATTAAACGCCTAGCCTTTGATGGGTTTGATATTACTAATAACGCTATACGCCTTAATGGCGAAGATGTGTTTAAGTTCAAGGGCTTGGCCAGAAACCCGGACGCTGTTAAATCAATGTTTGGCTTCAGACGAGCCTGGGCAGAAGAAGCGCAAACGCTAAGCCGCGAATCAATAGCCATGCTAACGCCAACGATCAGGGAAAAGGACAGTGAGATATGGTTTAGCCTTAACCCTGGCAGCAGTGAAGACCCTATAAGCAAGCGGTTCCTTGAGCCATTCTACGACTCGCTATTACGTGATGGTTATTATGAAGATGATTTGCATCTCATAGTCTGGATTAATTACACAGATAACCCTTGGCACTCTCAAGAGCTAGAGCAGGAAAGGCTATTTGATAAGTCGGTACTGTCTCGCAGCGAGTACGATCATAAGTGGCTTGGCCATTACAACGACTCTATAGATAACGCGCTTATACCCTCAGAGGTATTTGATTCGTGCATTGATGCCCATAAGAAGCTTGGCTTCGGCCCTATTGGCGCTAAGTACGCAGCACACGACCCCAGCGACACCGGCCCAGACAGTAAAGGCTATGCCATGCGCCACGGCTCGGTACTGTTGGCAGTAGAGGAAAATATAAGCGGTAATATCAACGAGGGCGGCGATTGGGCTACCGGCTTAGCTATTAATCACGGCGTAGACCACTATACTTGGGATTGTGACGGCATGGGTGTCGGCTTGGGCAGGCAGACAGAGGCAGCTTTCCAAGGTAAGCCTATTCAGGTCACGATGTTTAAAGGCTCAGAGAGGCCCGACAATCCAAAGGCAGTTTATAAAGATGCGGCAAAGCATGAGATACTAGGCGAGAAGCTGGTAGCTAATGTGTTTAAGAATAAGCGGGCGCAATACTACCAAGAGCTAAGAGATCGCTGTTATAGGACGCACATGGCGATAACAAAAGATGAGTATCACGACCCTGATGAATTGATTAGTTTTGACTCAGCTATGGACTTATTGCCTAAACTTCGATCAGAATTGTGTAGAATGCCTGTTAAGCCTAACGCCAACGGCCTTATTGAGCTATACACTAAAGATGTAATGAAGGCCAAGTTTAAGGTTCCATCACCTAATTTGGCCGATAGTGTAATGATGCTTATGCGCGTAGAAAGGCAAGAGCAAGACATAGAAATCAACTTTGACTCAATATTTTAGGAACAGTCATGGCTTACGGTAAGAAGAAAAAAAGCAATAAGGACGATACCCGCTATCTGGCATGGATGGAAGAGCTAAAGAAGCTTCAGGAGTCAGACCTTGACCAGCGAGAGCAGGCAAGAGAGGCAGACCGTTTCCTATTGGATAAGGACGGCCAGTGGGAGGACGCTATTCGCAGGCAGCTAGATAGCCAGCAGCGCCCCCGGTATACCTTCGACAAGATAACGCCGGTTATCGAATCAATGATGGCAGATATTGAGGATATGGACTTTGGTGCCAATGTTAAACCAGAGGGCGGCGAGGCTAACAAAGATACAGCCAAAACCCTAGATGGCATGATACGCACCATACAGAACATGAGTGGTACCGAGGCTATCTACCGCAAGTCATGTCGTAGAATCATGCGCCGGGGCTTTGATGCCTGGATTGTTAAGGCTGATTATAAAGATCCATGGAGTTTTGTGCAGGATTTATTTGTTAAGCAAATCCCTAACGCTATTAGCCGAGTATGGGTAAGTAATACCTGCAGCAATGAAGACAGCTCTGATAGTGATGTAGCCTACGTACTCACATCACTAAGCCCAGAAGACTATAAAAAGCAATTCCCTGAAGGTTCGGGTATCAGTGTTGACGATGCCGATATCGATGAGCACTGGGATGAATACCGGCCAGAGGTTATTACCATTGGCGAGCGCTACTACCCCAAAGAGGAAGATGTTGAGGTTGCACAGCTCAGTAATGGCGATGTGGTTAGGCTCGATGAGAAGTGGGATAAGATCAAAGATGAGAAAGCAGCCCAGGGTATTAAGGTTGTTAAAGAGAAAACAGTAAAAGACTTTGTTTGGTGCCATATCACATTTGACGGCGGCGGCATACTAACCGAGGAGCGGGTAACAGTCTTTAAGTCTTGCCCGGTCGTGACAATTTACGGCAACCATGAGCTATTGGGCCAAAACTCTAAAATCACTTATTCGGGTATTGTGTTGAAAGATATGGATGCTCAGCGTGTCCATAACTACGCCAAGTCAAGAGAGATTGAAGAGGGAGCGTTAGCGCCTAGAGCTAAGTGGTGGATGACTAAGAAGCAGGCCAAGGGCAATGAGAAACAAATAGCCCGCATGAATATAAGCGCCGACCCTATTCAATTCTACACGCCAGATGCAGAAGCACAGCAGCCTTATTATGGCGGTGGCCCGCAGATTAACCCACACCTAACCAGCCTATCTAACCAGATGGGCATAGATATCAAAGAGCAGGCCGGTGTATTCGGTGCTATGCAAGGGCAGTTTGCTGGAAGGCAGTCAGAAGACTCTGTGAGAATACAGATTGATAGGGGGACCGCCGCTACTCGTAAGTGGGTTAACTCCCTTACAAACGGCATACAGCGCGTATGCGATCTATTAGTGCAAGCTATCCCCGATGTTTACGACACCAAGCGACAAATGAACATTATTGGCATTGATGGCGCAGAGGAGCTGGTTACACTCAATGAAGAAATCTACGACCAGCAAAGCAAGAAGATGGTCAAGGTTAATAACCTTAACGCCGGTAAGTACAAGGTAACGTGTAATGCAGGCCCAGCATTTAGTAATCGCCTGGAGGCAGGTCTATCCGCTATGCTTGAATATGCCGCTATTGACCCCTCTGTAGTTCAATCAGGTGGCGACTTGATGCTTAAATCTATCGATGCGCCGCTAGTTGATCAAATGGCAGAGCGTAAACGCGCCCAGTTGTTACAAGCTGGCCAGATACCGCCTGACCAAATGACTGATGACGAAAAAGAAATGATGACCCAGCAAGCCAATCAGCCTAAGCAGCCAGACGCCGGAATGCTATTAGCTCAAGCTGAGAACAAAAAGGCTGATGCTGACATACAAAAAGCTAAGAACGATCAGGATAGATTAACGCTAGAAATGCTGAAACTTCAACAAGGTGGCCAGAAGCTAAGTATCGAAGAGGCCAAGGCTATAGCTGATATTCGCAATAAGAACGCCAATACAGCTAAGACCATGGCAGATACTGAAAAGGTAAGCGGAGAGGTTATAGGCAATACCATCGATAATATCGGTAAGCTATCGCCTAACCTCCAGTAGTTACTTGGCTAGGGAGAAGTTACCGCCGCCCTTACAAGTGAACACGAAGCGGGTTTTAGACTCGGAGTACCAGTTAAACCCTTCACCACGGCAAAAGGTATCAGCAATAGCTGCCTTTCGTTCGTGGGCTTCGAGTATGGCGCTACCCAATTCACCCTTTTTGCTTATCTGCTCCATGTTCTCCTGATGTACCGGCGTTTGGCTGCAAGCCGTCAGTGTCATTAGTGCTGCTATCATTAGTGCTTTCATTGTTTTTACCCTCTTTGTTAAAAATACGATCAAAATTGTTATTGAATGCCTATTTAGATACCGCTAGTGGTCTAGGCTTATCTCCTTTCCCGCTCATTTATTCTTCACTCCTGAATGCCTATCCCTAGACTCAAGGTAAAACACCTTATCATCATAGTTATTATGGTTAATCTTAACGATGCCGTTCTTATCAGCTTCGCGGAAAACCTTTTTAGGCGACTTGTTAAACTCTTCTGCGGTGAATATCTTCACTCTCCTAGCTCCTATAGCTACTATAGATCAACTCCTTTTATAAGCTAACACCATTCACAAGTCAATAGTATTATTAGACACACAAGGTACGCGACCTTATCGCGGCTAAAATTTCATCTTAGGATGCTTAAATGAATGACGAAAAGTTAGATGCTAATACCGAGGAAGTTATAACCCCATCATTAACACCGGCAAAAGAAGTAGAGCCAGTTATTGACGGAGAGAAAGCCGAAGCGGTTGCTGAATCATCCCCAGCTAGTGAAGAAAATCACGAAAAAAAACGTGATGGTGTTCAAGAGAGAATAAACAAGCTAACTGCTAAGCGTTATGAAGAGCAGCGTCGAGCTGATGCACTGGAGGCCAAGCTAAAAGAGATTGAGCAGAAACAAGTTCAGCCTCAAGCAGCACCTACAACGATAACAGCTCCCAAAATGCCCGATAATGCTTATGATGAGCAAGCTATGGCCAAGTATCATACTGATATGACGGCGTATAGCACTCAGATGGCGCAGGATGCAGCTAAGCAGACTTTTGAGCAGCAACAGCAAGCGGCTGCACAGCAGCAGCAACAGGCTACACAGCAGCAAGCAGTATCAAACTACGCGAACAATGCAGCTCGCGATGGTGTCGATATGGATAAGCTCAGGGCGGCAGAACAAATGCTTAATCAAGGCGGTATTTCTAATAGTTTAGGGGCGTACATTATGAACGACCCGAACGGTGGAAAGATCGTTGAGTATTTGGGCGATAACCCTAGTGTGGCTTATGAGTTGCTTTCGCTTGACCCAGTAACGGCGGGGATTAAAGTAGCGAGTGAGATTAAAGCTCAAGCGCTATCGACGACCCCAAAAGTATCTAACGCGCCAGAGCCAACACCAACCATAACGGGTGGTGGAGTTATCGAAAAAGATGAATTCGATAAGTTGTACCCTGGCACTGAATTTATTTAAGGAGCCTAACCATGGCTAATGATTATCAGAGTAATACCAATAAGAAGCTCTTAAAGTCTTTTGCTAAAGCGTTTGAGAGTTCAACTGTACTAACCAACACTGTTTCAAAGCAGCTTGTTAATGATTTCGATGCCTCAACGGGTGGAGATTACGGCAATGTTTCAATGAAGCGCCCGCCCCAATATGTTCCACAGCGTACCTCTGATGGTGACGTGACCGGCTCAACCAACCCAGTGCGAACTGGCAAGGTTCAAGCTAGTGTTTCTGACTACATCACGGTTTATGTTGAGAACACACAAGTTGAGGAAGCCTTAGAAGCTGACCAGCTAGACCAGTTGCTTGCTCCTGTAGCAGAAGACATGGTTGTAGAGCTAGAAAGCGAGCTTGGCGGTTACATGGCTGAGAATGCCGCGCATACCACAGGTGATCCAGATACATCGATTGCCGCATGGGCTGATGTTGCTAATGCCGGTGCCTTGCTGAAAGACATTGGCGCACCAGCAGGTAAGCGTTACGGCGTTATCGACTGCTTCGACGAGGTAACTTTGGCCGACCTTCAAACGCAATTGGGTGTTAACCCTAATGTGAATGAAGCATGGGCAAACGCAGTAGTTAAAGAGGGGTTCGCTGGTTTGAACCAAGTTTTAACCACTAATAACCTACCTCAATATACAGCGGGTAACGATGTAACGGGTATTACTTTAGGCGCTACGCCAGCGGCTACTTATACCGCCTACAAAGATACTTACCGTATGACTATTACCTTAAGCGGCTTCACTGCCACTACAGGTACGTTAAACAAAGGTACCACCCTGGAATTCCCAGCCACTCACTTGGTTAATATGCGTAACCGCAAAACCTTGTTTAAAGCTGGCGCGGCTATCCCTCTAACCCTAACGGTATTGAACGACTATACCGCTGATGGTTCGGGTGATATTACGGCTGAAGTATCAGGTGCGGCCATCTATGAAACTGGCGTAAACGCTGCTTTCAATACGGTTGATCGCGCTCTCGCGTCCGGTGACACTGTTACCATTCGTGAAACAGCCGATGCTATCTACCGTCCAGGCCTAGCTTACTGCGAAGGCTTTGTGGGTATGGGTTCCGTTGTTCTACCTAAGCTACACGCTACTGACTCAATGGTTATGAACCATAAAGGTTCTTCCATCCGGGTTCATAAGTTTAGCGATGGTGCAGGCAACAAAAACCGTTACCGCTTCGATATATTGCCTACGTTCGCTACCTTCAACCCTTTCTGGGGTGTACGGATGAACGGTCAGTAATCGACAGTAAGTAACTAACGGGGGGCTGAGATGCCCCCTTTTTTGTAAGGGTGTATGATGAAAAAGGAAAAATTCGAGAAGCGCGAAGTCTTTTGTATGTTTAGGCGCACTGATAACGAATTAGGCTACATTCAATGTACAATCAAGGCAGAATTTAAAGCAGAGTTTATTAAGCTTGGTTTTGTTGACCACGTTGATAAACTGGAAAGAAAGAAGCCTGAGAAAGCTAAAAAGACTGAGAAGAAAGAGAAGAAAGAGCCGGACAATTTAGAACTACCAATAGAGTAATATCATGGCCATTATAACGAAAGGCGACCTAGTAAACGGAACCTACAAGCTAATGAGAATTAGCGGGCTAACCGTTAGTGCTTCACCGGAGGCGCTAGAGAGCGGACTGGAGGTGGCAGATGATTACGCGCAAGAGCTAAAGAGTGAGGGCTTGGATTTAGGCTGGCAAGAACCGGCCATCTATGGCCAGAGTGATACCGCCGACAATTCCGGGCTTTCTGTTGAGATGGCAGGCCCATTTAAAAAGTTGCTATTTATCCAGTTGTGTAGCCATTTTGGTAAAGATGTACCTATGGCAGTAGCGGCCACAGCGGCGGCTGGAATGCGAGCGCTTGAGCAGCTATTAGTTGATGTCCCTGATGCCCAAAACCCGCCCACATTGCCCTATGGTAGTGGTAACGAGTGGGATTATAGAGATCGCACGTTTTATAGTGAGCCACCTGATAACAAAGATGCTATTTACGTCTTCAAAGACAATATTCTTAACTTTGATTATGACTTTTCACATTGGTTAGTGGATGAAACCTTGGTTGATGTTGAGTGGTCAACCCAGGATAACGGTATAGCCATTGGCACCAACACCTTTACCGATAACGTGGCCACAGCTGAGCTAACCTTTGAGAAAGCGGGCGGCTACTTTGTGATGATTACAGCCACGAAGACCAATTCAACCGACCTACTAACCGTTAAGCAAAACTTTGTTATCGACAACCCACTTTCAGCAGGATTGAACTTCAATGCCTGATATGTCAGTAACGCTTATTAAGGGCGACTCTACCGATAGCAATACAGACTATAGGGATGCCTTGCCGGTCAATATAACAGGTGTTGTGCGGCCTATACTTGGCGCTCAAGGCTATATGCTGAGTCATTCGGGCCTATCGCTACATGGTACTGGCATAGGTACTGACCGGGGAGGTTATTGGAATGAAAGACAAGCTACGCATTTCCGTGTTTCTGGTGAAAAGCTTATTTCTGTTGATAGTGATGGTGCCGTTAATACTATCGGTGATATTAGTGGTACTCAGCGAGCTAGTATGGCGTACTCTTTCAATACCCAAGCGATTGTTGCTGACGGTAAGATGTGGCTATATGACGCTACTACGCTTACGCAAATAACTGATCCTGATTTGGGTGTTCCTATTGATATATGTTGGATCGATGGATATTACTTTCTAACGGACGGCGAGTATCTTTATCATACCGACATTACCGACGAATATTCCATTGACCCCTTGCAGTTTGCTACGGCTGAGATAAGCCCAGACCCCACTTTAGGCGTGGCCAGGACTTCTGATAACCAAGTTATTGTATTTGATCGCTATTCTACGGAATGGTTTGTTAACCGGGCTACTGATAACTTTGCCTTTCAACGCATTTCTGGCAAGTCGGTTAAATCTGGCATTGTGGGCACTCATTGCAAAACAGAGCTAGATAGCCGGTTTTATGTGATGGGCGGCGCTAAGTCTGAATCTGTCAGTATTCATGTGGTGAGCGGCGGCACGTATCAGGCTATAGCCAGCCGTGAGATCGACAAGCTTATATCAGCTTATGATGAGACAGAGCTTGCTAGCGTGATAATGGAAACCAGAGTAGAGGACAGGGACAAGTTTATAATTATTCACTTGCCTAACGAGACGTTGCTTTTTAATGCCACGCTTGCCGAAACCATAGGTAAGGACTTGGCTTGGTCTATCGTTAAGTCAGACATTCCAGGGGACATACCTTGGCGCGGTGTTAATGGGGTGTTTGATCCCAGAGTATCAGGCTGGATTTACGGCGATAAGCAAAATACTAACATTGGCTTATTGGACGGCACTATATCAACGCAGTACGGCGAGGCCATAGAGCAGATTTTATATACCCCTCTTATTGATTTAGAGGGCGCGAGTATCGATGCCTTTGAGATTGACACTATCCCCGGCCACCAAGTTAGCATGGATAATACCACTGTAGCGTTCTCGCTTACCTATGACGGCTTAACATATAGCCAGGAACACTGGACACTGTACGGCGAACAATACGGATACAATCAGCGCTTTATTGCAAGGCAGCTTGGTTACGTGCGTGACCATGTTGGTTTTAAGCTTCGCTGTACTTCGCCGGAGCGCTTATCGTTTGGGCTAATGAAGGTTAGTTATGGCTGATATAGTCAATGAATTTGAGATTGTACTTGTCTCATACCAAGACGTTAAGGCCGAGCACCCAGAATGGTCTGATGTTGCGGTTGAGGATTATCAAGCTAGGGGTCGCGATGTAATACGCGCTGCCGATGCCGTTAATGCGATCAATGAAGAAATAGTAATAATAAAGGCAAGGCTTGATGCTTTAGAGGATAGAGTTACTTACCTTGAAGGCTCAACAGTAGTGACCGCTGTAGATGTAACCAGTATCGGCAATCAGGTTATAATATGCACTGATGCTTTAACGGTGACATTGGCGGCAACCCCTTTAGATAAGGACGTTGTAGAGGTTAAGGTTACTAACGGCAAAGTTATCATTGACGGTAACGGCAACACAATAGACGGAAGCGATACAGTGACGGTAAGACGGAACAATACAGGGTTAAGCATGGAATACTCAGAGTCAGCTGATGCGTGGTATATCCTATGAGTTATGTACCGGCTCAAGACGATCAAAAAACGGCCTATGGTGATTTGGCCACTAATCAAAGTACGCCGGTCATTCAGGTATCGGCCCAATACGGCATACTCAAAGACGTTAACGTGCTTGCTGGCCCCTCTGGCTCCGCTACAGCCATCGACTCTAAATTTCACTGCGAGTCAGGAACGAATGCAGCAGGCTTTGGCGCTATAACGACTGACGACGCGCTTATCTTTAGGCCGGGGCAGGGCGAAAAGGATTTATTCAGCGCTCGGTTCTCAGCAGGGCAAGTAGGTAGCGAGCAATTCGCCGGACTTATCAATACCAATGAAGGTGGCGGCTTTGGTTATAACGGCACTGAGTTTGGCGTATTAGTCAGAAATGGCGGGGCTATAGAAATACAAGAGCTTACTGTTACAACGCCGGCCGGTGGTGCTGAGAATGCCACAGTAACTATAGATGGCACAGGCTATACAGTCCCTTTAACGTCTGGAACGGTACAGCACAACGCTACAGAGATAGCAGATTCTTTAACCTCTCAAGTAACTGGCTGGTTCTTTGAAGCTGTAGACGACCAAGTTATTACCACGGCGTTTATCGCTCAAGTTGTCGCGGGTGCCTTTGCATTCACAAGCGGAACGGCTGTAGCGGCATGGGTACAGGATGCAGCGGGTGTTCTACCTACTGATACGTGGACTGCTCAAGCCGATTGGAATATTGACCCCTTGCCATCACTTGACCCAGATAAGATCAATAACTATAAAATCCAGATAGGGCCTAATGTTGGCTTTTTTAGCATTTTAGACTCAGAAACAAACGCCTATACCCTCGTTCACGTCATTAATGTGAACAATTTCACTACAGACTTGGTTATTCAGAACCCCACCTTTGGTCATAGTTGGTACGCTCTAAACCGAGGCGGCACCACTTCAGTAACGACAGAGGGATCTTATGCGGGATTGTATAGAGAGGGGCCGGACACGATAGTTAATGCCGATTCATCCCAGAGGCACACTATAACTGGTGTTGGCTCTACGCCTATTCCGCTAATGAGTCTTAGGGGCCGCAGCGCTATATCTAGCGTGGTTAATCTTGCAAAGGCAATTATAAAGGCCATGCAAATCACCAGTGATTCAAGTAGAACCATGTTTGTTACTATTTCCACTAATGTAACGCTTACCGGGGCTGTCTTTGATTACATAAGCGAACTTGATTCGATACTTGAAATTGACACCTCGGCAACAGCTGTCTCAGGCATTACGAGTGATAACAGCATATCAATATCTGGGCTATCCTCTATTGCATCTGTTGACTTAAATATTCCGATTAAAGCAAGGGATACATTAACTATATCCGTAAGTGTTGTCGGTGGGCCTGCTTCTGAATTTACTGGCACTATAGGTTATGTTGAGGATTTATAACGTGGATGCCTATACAGTGTTTATGCGTTATAATTAGCTATGTTTAATGTGTGCGAAAGGCCCGATATTTTCGGGAATGATTTTAGCAAGGTGCCTATTTGTTTAAGGCATTCAGAGTGGCCGGTTTATTTCTTGCTGTCACAACGAGGCGAGGCGCTAGAGGTGCATATAGCAGCCGATGGCAGAGAGGGTAAAAAGGCCATGAGAACGGTTGGAGCTGAGTTTTTAAAATACATAGATATTGCCTACCCTTGGTGTAAGATGTTAATAGCGCCTGTAACGGTAAAATCGGTGTATAATTTCTGTATAAAGATGGGCTTTAATGATTTGGGTGTTGGTAATTTTGGCGACACGAAAGCAAACGTAATGGTGGTTAACTATGAGCGCTGTAACTGATCCAATAAAGGACTTTACACACGATATTTATGGCGGTACAGATGCTGCTGAAGCGGCAGAAGAGGGCGCGGCTACCCAGGCCCGCGCCCAGCAAGAGGCGCTTGATTACTTAAAAGAGGTTGAGGCCCAGCCTCAATTCTACCGTGAACAAGCGTTAGGCCAGTTAGCCTCGTTCTATGGGCTGCCGCAATACGAGTCAACTACAACTAATCAAGCATATGATGACTATACCTCTCAAATAGCCGATCTCGAATCTCAACTGGCTTTAGAGGGAACAGGCAAGTGGAATGATGATCGTGGTTATTTTACGAATCTAAGAGGTCAGCTTGAAACCGCCAAGAGAGAGCAGGGGTTACTTGATTACGACCCAACGGCTGCGCCAACTCAGACGGCAGACCCCGGCGGTCAATTAGCGTTTATCGAGGGCGTTAAAGAATCCCCATTTTACCAACAGAATTTACTGGCTGGTGAGCAGGCAATAGGTCGCGGTGCCTCAATGACAGGCGGCTTAAGAAGCGGTACGGCTAACGAGGCTTTGGCGCAGAATAATCAGGCAGTTCTACAGAATCTAGTTAACCAGCGCTTACAAGGCATTACCGGGCTAGGTCAGCTACCCTCTAATGCTACGCAAATTGCACAAGGTATCAGCGGTATAGGGCAGACATTAGGACAAGGCCAAATTGCAGCAGGGCAGGCTTATCAGGATGCTATGGGCCTATTCCACAAAGGCGGTCAAGACTTTCTTAACGCTTATGCGGGCAGTGGTGCCATGTCTGATATTCGCCTTAAAGAGAATGTAACCAAGATCGGTGAGGTTGACGGCCATAACTGGTATTCATGGACATGGAACCAGAAAGCGGCTGATTTCGGGCTTGATGGTGATTCTGAGGGCGTTATTGCCCAAGAGGTGCAGAAAACCAACCCAGAATATATTGCTGTTAATGATGGCTACCTCGCTGTTAATTACGATGGTCTATTTGGGGAGTCACACTAATGAACGGCAATCCTTTTTATGTTAAGCCTATGGGCGGGTACTTAGACGGCCCCAGTGCGTTTGCCGGTCTAGGTAAGATGTTTGGCCAAAGTATGAAGGCTAAGCAAGATGAGGCCAAGCTTAATGCACAGAAAGAGATTTACGGCAGCTATATGGATGCTGTTGATTCAGGAGACTTTGAGGCGCAACGAGAAATAGAGCGGGCCAACCCTGTTTTAATGGACCAATTAGGTAAAATCAGTTCGCGCCGTAAAAGTCATATAGGTGGTATTGAAGGCGATATGGCCAATGATTATCTGCTGGGCGGAATGTCTGGCGAGCAATTGGCTGATAAATGGGAGCCACAATTACAGTCTTTAGGCCAGGGCCGGATTTCTGAGCGGTTTAGAACGGCCTCCCCGGCCATGTTAAAGGGTATGGCTATTCAGAACATGGATGCCCAATCTTATCAGCGGTATAGGGATTCATTAGGCGGCGGCAAGGGCGATCTACCTGCTGAGGCGGTAGCGTTTAACAATCTAATAAAAGATATGTCACCAGAGCAACAAAAAACCGCGAAACTGGTTAAGGCTGGATTAAAAGGTCGCGCCATAAGTAACGCAGAACTATCAGCAATAGAGTCTGGTGAGATAAAGGATTACTCAGATTATAAAATAAAACAAAAACAGGCTGAAAAATTTGCCGAATTATCAGGATCGGCTAGGGCTAAAGCTATCGATTCAGGCATTGAAAGAATAGCCAAAATAGATTTAGGTCTATCAAACATTGATGCGGCAATAGAGGCTGTTAATGCTGGCGCTGGAACCGGCGTGATTGAGAAGAAATTCCCTTCATTAAGAGCGGCTTCTGTAGCGCTTGATAATATACAGGGGAGAATGGCGCTAGATGTTATAGGTGCCGTGACTTTTGGCGCGTTATCTCAAGGCGAATTAGACTTGGCCAGAGAGGTCGCATTGCCAACAGGGCTTGAAGGCCCAGAGTTGATACGGCACCTTAGCGATAGAAAAGCAGCACAGCAAAAGCTGAGAGATTATTATAACGAGCAAATACAGTTCTTAGACCAGGGCGGTACGGTTGCCGGGTTCTTGAGAGAAAAAGAACGGCAACAGGGTGGCGGTAATGCCGACGGCGCACAACAGCCGTCACGGCCAAGTGACGAAGACTTATTAAACAAGTATCTTTAGGTGAGCTATGCCAACTGAACAGCAATTAATGACAGCGTTGCGTAACGCCGATTCAGCAGGTGATAATGCGGCGGCGGCTAGATTTGCTCAAATGATTAAAGAGCAGCGCACAGCTTCACAGGACGGGCCTGCAGAGGCTGCTCCTGAGCCCGGCATGTCAACCATGGAAGCTCTAAAGGGTGGGGCTGATATATTGGGTGCCGGTGTTTATGGTGCCGGCGAGGACGTTATTTCCGGCCTTAGTGGCTTAGCGGCCCCGCTTGGAGAGCAGGCCGCTACTGTAGAGGCTGTTCAAGAGGCTATACCCGATTATCAAATGGGCGAAGATGCTCAAAAGCTGGTGGGTGTTCTATCTGAAAAATACAAAGAGCATGCGCCTGAGATAGTCAAGGACGTTATGACCGCACTGCAAACGGGTGGCCAGCAGGTATTTGAGCGTGGCATGGGTACGGCTAAAAGGCTAGAAGAGCAAGGTATGCCCGGCATGGCAGAAGCTACTAAAACGGGCGCTGCTGTGTTTGGTGCGGCCACTGAGGCATTGCCAGAGGCTGCGGCGTTAATCCCAGCTACAGCGGCTGGAAGGGCGGCTGTCAAAGGAATTGCTTCTGATATTGGCGGCGCGACTAAGAAGGCTGCGGATTTCACCAGTGATGCGGCTAAATATGTGGCCGATGACATTGCCAAATCAAGCGTTCAATTGCAAAGAATGAGCCCGGCCAAGGCTAAGATAGCTGAATTGCTAGAATCGGGTGCAGTAGATAAGCGAACAGCGGGCTTTATGCTCACTGATACGGGTAAGCTTGTTAAGAACAAGGCAGAACGCGAAGCCATGAAGCAAGGCTTTTCAGATCGCGCCGTTGCATCGATTAAGCAAGGCTCTGCTGCCGATAAAGCTAGATCACGTAAAATGGTTAATATTACTGAGCGTGTTACTCGCGACCCTGATTTCGCTATAGAGAACCGGCCCGGTGATGTTGTTGGTGAGTCGTTTTTAGATCGATTTAAGGCTGTTAAGCGTATTAACAAGACCGCAGGGCAAAAGGTCGATAAGGCATCTAGGGGCCTGGAAGGTAAGACGGTTGATGTTAACCCTACAAAAGATAATTTTATTAGCTCTATGAATGAGATAGGCGTTAAAGTCGGTGATGATCTTAACCCTGACTTTAGAGGCTCAAGCATTGAATATAACCCGGCAGATAAAAAGGTTATAACTAATGTTATTCAGCGGGTTAAAAGGCTAAGCAAGTCGGGTGATGCCAAAGAGGCGCACGATCTTAAAAAACTGATTGATAACCAAGTAACTTACGGAAAAGCCGAAAGCCTTGTAGGCGACTCTGAGCGCATTCTAAGAGGCGTTAGGGAAAGCATAGACGATACGCTAGATGGCAAGTTTAAAGCCTATGATCGGGCTAATCAGTCCTATTCGGATACTATATCGGCTATCAATGAGTTTAAAGACGTTTCCGGTGCTAAAATGAATCTAGCTGGGCCTAATTCTGATAAGGCGGTGGGTATATTGCTAAGGCGGTTAACCAGTAATGCCCAATCAAGAACGCCTCTTATGAGTGCTATGTCTGCCTTGGATGAGGTGGCCAATAAGTACGGCATTAAGTTTAAAGACAATATATTAAAACAGGTCGTTTTAGCTGATGAGCTGGAAGGCGTCTTTAAGATACCACCACCAACAGCGCTTAAGGGGCAAGTAGGCCAAGCCATTACCTCCGCAATTACAGAAAGCAAGGTGCAGCAGACCGCTAAGGGCTTAGGTAAGGTTGTTGAGAAAGTGGTGGGAGGGCCAAGCGAGGAAGCCGCTTTCACAGCAATTAAAGAAATACTTAAATAAAACACCATAAATCAAAACATATAGGTGAACCATGGCTTTAAATGTCGTTACATTAAACATACAGTATTATCCTGACCCAGACCAAGGCAGGCCACTATTTAACGCCTCGATCTACGTAGGCGTCCCCGATACTGACCCCGAATTACCCGCTAATCAAAAGCCGGTTATCGTTCGTCAAGAGGACGGCACAGATATTCCGGTAGCTCAACCTGTTATGACCGGGGCTGGCGGTGTTCCTATGTACATGGGTTCGCCGGTATCAATTCTTACTGATGGTAACTACTCGCTTAAAGTTTTAAAGGCTTCAGGTGCCCAAGCTTATTACTTCCCTGATGCAGCCTCAGTAGCGAATCTAGTACCAGCTAGCGCGATATTCAACGAGCGTTATATTGCTACTGATTCAGAGGTTGTTATAGGCGGTGGTGAGACGGTTATTACTTTACGCCATCCCAATACAGCAGGTTCTAACTCGCTCTCTATGTTCGTTAACGGCGCAAGGCAATTCGTCGTTGTTGATTATACCGAGACAGACACAACCGTAACCTTTCTTAAGGAAATGCTACCAAACGACAAGATTGATATTGTCAATGGCGAGCTAGCCCTACCCGGCGTAACTATTGATGCCTCGGTTGTTTCTTATACAGCCCCTTTTACAGGAGCTGTTCAATCTGATGCTCAAACCAAGCTCTCGGAGAGTGTGAGTGTCAAGGATTTCGGCGCAGTGGGTGATGGGGTTACTGATGACGGCGAGGCGATGCAAGCCGCGTCAGATGCTAGTAAGGTTGTATTTTATCCTGCCGGTGAATACTTAACATCGGTACCAATTAACCTTCCACAAGGGTCATGGGTGGAAGGTGAGGGTGCATACCAGAATACGCCTAGTGACAGGATAACTAAGGTTAACTTTACAGGTACTACTGGCTTTGCTTTTCAGTATGTTTCCCCTGTTAGCTCGTCAATTTTTGCTGGTGACTTTTCAGTTTACGGTATGTGGATTGCTTCACCCAACATTACTGATACGGATAAGGGGGGCTGTCTATTATTCGGGAATACGGATTTAGCTGGCTTTTCTACCTATGCTCCGATAGGACGCGTCAGTATTAAACAATGTTATCTAACTGGCGTAGCTGATGAGAGTATAGGTATTCTTATCACTAAGGTATTCGATTCTGACATCTCAGAAAACCGTATCGGTGGAGCTAATTACGGCTTAAGGTCGTATGGGTCGGATATTAACGGTGTTATTAACAACCGATTCATTGCGAACGGTACGCATGTTAGGGCAACGGTTGCTGGTTCGTTTAGCGGTAGTTTGCTGTTAGATCATAATGACATGCTTACTGCAACTTATTGCGGTGTGTGGCTAGAGGGGTCTATTAGTCCAATACTATCAAACAACTATATCGAGCAGGTATCTGCGTCCGCTATAGATTCGCCTCAAACTGGTACGATCACGGTAAGTCCGTATTCTACAACTTTAACGGGCGTAGGAACTACATTTACAACCCAGTTAGCGCAAACCCTGTTTGGTGGTAACAGGCTGAGGGTGCTAATCAAAGTTGGAGATGAGTACAGACAGGTCAATACGGTTACAAATGACACTACCATAATAATTGATAGAGCCTTTAACGCAGACACTAGCGGTAACAGCTGGTCGATTATCTATGGTACTGGTGTGATTGCAACTAGTATCACTGGTATTTCATTAAAAGATAATAGGATTGATGTAACATCTGCGAATGGGACTGTTCCCCGATGCTATTTTGGTGGTGTATCTGGGGAGGTAAGTGATGTTTCGGGCGCTAATGCCCTTAATGGCCCTATTGCTATAGCCGATCAAAACCCTAACACAGGGCTGATAATCAATGACGGTTATAAGCTAGATGGGCCGACTCCTACAGATGGGGCGGCCAGGTTTGATTTTTCATCTGATACGGCAGACGGTGCTGGAAAAAGCCAATTACTTGATGCAATTAGAGCTAACCAAAGAGTTAGGCCGGTAGTTATAAAAAATGCAATTGACTGGTTTGAGCAGGGCGGCGTTGATCCTCGGCTGATACTAGCGGGCGCTGATACAAATAATACTCGCTCTGTAACTGTGGCCAATACGTCTGGAGCGGGAGATGACTTATCAATGGTCTTACCAGAGAGTTTCTGGGGTAAAAGATTAAGAATTAAAATACGAGTTAACCCTCGTAGTGTAGCATCCTTTATACAATTTCATATAGGAGCTTCTCTAGGGGCTAAAACGACATCCCTAGGATCTACTACAGCTACACCGGCAGGCAGCTGGTACGAATATGAATTTTGTACAAAGCTACCTTCAGACACTTCATCGTCTAATAAATATTTAACAGTGTCTAAAAATACTCAGATTGTTTATTACGATTACGTTCTTATTGAAGCGATGGATGATAATGATTTTATTTTCGGAACGGGTACGCCAGAAGGTGTTTACACGGCAGATATAGGGGCTATGTTCCGCAGGACTAACGGGGGAGCCTCAACTACATTATATGTGAAAGAATCGGGAGCCGGTAATACAGGCTGGATAGCTAAGTAATGCAAACCCTAGACCTATTAAGCTTATCAACACAAGATAAGCCCACAGAACTAACAAGAGTATAAAAACATGGTTACGATAGTAAGAGGTAGTGTATTAGAGCAGGTAAGTGTTGCAGACTTTGGCGCGATTGGTGGTAATGCAGCGATAGATACGGCAGCGTTCCAAGCAGCCTTTGCATTAGTGGGTGAGGCAGGCGGCAATAAAGTTAAGAAAGTTATTATTAATCACCCTAGCTCTGGTTTACCCTATCGGTTAAATGATCGCATCTTAATTGATGACGTATCAGGTTTAACAGTAGAAGCTGATGCCGCATGGGTAGCAAGAGATCAATATATTATCGAGTGGTACGGTGACGCTATTACGCCCG
>Ga0255047_10000732_pt1 | contig 26360 bp, 23 predicted proteins | sample JV7_2_1_MG_FD_183640 | JGI IMG/M metagenome (GOLD analysis project Ga0255047, IMG submission 183640) | Seawater microbial communities from Jervis Inlet, British Columbia, Canada - JV7_2_1 | ecosystem: Environmental > Aquatic > Marine > Inlet | place: Canada: British Columbia | collected 2016-10-06
GCGGCCGCCGCCGCGGACATTGTCGTTATGGCTACGAAGTGGGCTGACGCCGAGGTGGCACTCAAGAGCCTCGGTGATCTGTCGGGCAAGATTATTCTCGATCCGAATAATGCGGTGCGCGTCGATGACGCCGGCATGCGTCATCAGGACGTCGCGACATCCTGCGCGCAGTTGATTCAGAGTTGGGCGCCCAATTCGATGGTCGTCAAGGCATTCAACACGTTGGGTGCTGGGACCATGGCCGATCCGGCGAGTGCTGGTGGCCCGGTGACGATTCCGATTGCGGGCAATGATGCCGATGCTAAAGGCGTGATCGCCGGCCTGGTGACCGGCATTGGTTTCGAGGTAGTCGATATGGGCGATATCTCAGCCGCTCACGCGATCGAGCAGATGCTGATCGTGCGCGGCAACGCCGGTACCATGGGCGCGCCGTTCAACTACTACTTCCGCCCGGTACCGCAGAACTAGCGGCCGCTCCTACAACGCGCATTCCATCCGCACGTGCGGAATGCCCGCCTCGTCGAATGGCTCGGCGCTCGTGATCCGGTAGCCCAGATATTCGTAGAACGGTACGGCCGAGACCTGGGCATTACACCAGACGCTGTCCAGCGCGTTTTCCCTGGCGACGCAGTGAACAAACGACATCAGCGCGGTGCCGACGCCCTGGCCGCGCCGCGACGCTACGACGGCGACGCGCCCGACCTTGCCGCTCTCTGCCAAATCGATACGGCCGGTGCCGACCGGCGTATCGTCATCCGCGGCCAGTAAATGGATGCAATGAGCATCGCTGGCGTCGATTTCCATCTCCGCGGGCACCTGTTGCTCGTCGACGAAGACGGAGAAACGGATCGCGCGGATCTCGGCTTGATCGGCGTCGAAGTCGGCGATACGAACAACCAGCGTCAAGACTGCCTCCGGAGCTCGTCGGTGTCACCGTAGACGAACCGCTCGAGCTCGCCGTGGATACGCCACACAGTCGCGGAAGTCGGCGGCCGTGTAAAACGCGACACTCCGATCGTCACGATGAAATTAACGAGCACCGACCAGATCCCGCCGTGCAGCGTCAACGGATGCGGGATGACGACGAGCGTGACGTAGAGCGTTGCCATCCCGGCCCCGATCCCTGCGAGCACGCCGCTGCGCGTCAGAAGGTGCCGCGTCGGAAAACAAACGCCGAGCACCGCCGGCATCAGTTGCAACGCGCCGGCACCTGAGAGCGCAACAAGCACGACGAGCAACTCGAACGTGTTGACCGTGAGCACATAGCCGACGATGAGCAGAGCAATGACGATCACGCGGCCGACCAGAATGTAGTGACCCGGGGTCGCGTCGGGCGAAACGTAGCGCTGATACACGTCGCGGGTCAGCACGGTCATGTTCGCGTGCAGAATCGAATCCAGCGTTGACATCGCGGCGGCCGTCGCGCCCGCGAGAATGATGCCCGTCAACCAGGCCGGCGCGTAGTTGAATAACATCTCAGGGAAGATCCGGTCTGCTATCTCGATATCGGGCATCGTCAGTGCACCGCCGAGCCCGATCAACGCGGCGGGAATGTACAACGTCATCAAGAAAATCGGCGTCGTCGCGCCGAGCCATTTGATAGTCTGTGCCGACGCCGCCGTGTAGTAGCGAATCATCAGGTGTGGCTGAAAGATAATGCCGAACGAAAAGACCACCGTGAAGCCGATCCACATACCCGGAGTGAAGAATCCCTCGGGCCCGGGCAGGGACAGGAGATCCGGCCGCTCGACGGCCACGCGCCGCCACAGCGCCAGCGGTCCGCCGAAGAGTTCGTACGTCAGCACCAACGCGCCCGCCCAGACCGCGACATACATCCATGCCCCCTGCAGTACGTCGGTCCAGTAGACCGCCCTTAAGCCTCCGGCGATCAGGTACCCGGCGGCGACCACGAGCAGGATTAACGTCCCGAGTTCGAAGGAGATTCTATCGCCCGAGGCGACCGAGAGGATGTAGCCGAGTCCGCGTGACTGCACCTGGATATAGAGGATAGTGAAGCCGACCGAGACGAGGGCAACGACGACACGGACGGCTTCGCTCTCGTAGAAGTCGGCAAGCATGTCCGCCGGCGTGAAGTAGTCGAACCTCTTCCCCAGCGCCCAGATCCGAGTGCCGAGTACATAGGTGATGGCGCCGACCAGTACGGTCCACGATCCGGCAACCCAGAAGCCGACTCCGTGCGTATAGAAGAACCCGCCCGAACCCAGGAACGCGAATGCCGAGTGGAACGTCGCGACGACCGTCAGGTACAGGATCACGAAGCCGGCTTTACGACCATAGAGCAGAAAGTCTTCCAGGTTGGGCGTGAGTCGTCGATTCGCCGTGAGACCGAGCACGACCGTTACGCCTAAATAGATGAAGATCAGCCCCGTGGCGACAACCCAGACGTCCATCTACACGCCTCGCCGCTGGGCCCAGATCAGCACGCCGATCAGCGCTGTATAAATAATGAGTAGATAGGCGTACAGAAACGGCAGGCCGAGTAGCCACGGCGCAATCCGGTTGGCGACCGTATGCACGAATGGCGGCTGCGTCAGTGCGAACAGTACGAGGAACGAGATGACTGCAATCCGGCCGTCGCGGGTCCGCGGCCGGTAGTGCGAGCGGAAACGGGGATAGTCGTCGCTCGGCACGATCGACCTCGCTAGGTCACCTTCGTCTCAGCCGGTTTGTCGATGAAGACACTCAACGTCGGACCGTTGGGGTGGAATCTCAATTCGCAAGCTTGTGGTAGCGTCACGATATCCTTGACGGGCGCGTGGTTGAGGAACGTTCCGTTCGCGCTCTCCAGGTCTTTGACACGCCAGGTACCTTTTTCCGCCCAGATGACTGCGTGATGGCGGCTCACGCGTTCGTCGCCCAAGTCCACTTCGTTATCGAGACCTCGGCCGATGGACAACGCTTTGAAGAAACGCTTTTCTTTAGTCGTATCGCCCGCCGCAGCCCACTTCAACAGGACGTAGCCGGCGTCGAGATTGTCGTGACGGTGCATGGCCCAACTCAAGCCAGGATTGGTATTTTCGACATCTTCGACATCGCGCACAATGTGCGGTGGCGCCAGGTCGTATTTCCATGACAACCACGCCAGCACGGGGATCACGGCCAGACCGCCGATGATGAATACCCGCAGCGACCACTCGGGGAAGCCGAAGGCTGGGAAGAGGTCCGCGAAGCCTTGAGCCAGCAGCCAAAGGATGACGACATACGCGCCAAGCAGGCGAACGACCTTGCGGCGTACCAGCTCCGAGAGAAAAGTCAAAAATCGTTTCATGGACGCCAGCTGCCCCCTTGCAAGACAAAACGCTGCATGTCGCCGCTCAGGAACCGATCTCCGCAGCGACATCTGGCCAATGTGTTGAAATCGCTGGCTATGTTGTAGGAGGTCGGCGGTCCGGGTCAAGTCGCTGCCTCGCGCCGGGCCGGTAGAACCGTGTATATTCCCCGTTCGCGCGCATCGTGTTGGTGCGCGGGGGGAGAAAGATGGCACTCGAACCCGGTACACGCTTCGGCCTTACGAGATCTCCGCCGAGATCGGCGCGGGCGGCATGGGCGTCGTCTACCGGGCGACGGATACCAATCTAAAGCGCAATGTCGCCATTTCGTTTTCGCCGTCGCCGACGTTCTCACCCGACGGCCAGACCGTGGCATTTTGGAACAGTGATTCGCGCGAGTTGATTCGGACCTCGATCAGCGGCGGAGCGTCCCTGGTGATCACCGAGATCGACGACAATCCGGACGGCTTGAGCTGGGCAGCGGACGGAACGATCCTTTACGGACAGGATGACGGTATATATCGCGTCCCCGGGATCGGAGGCACGCCGGAGTTAATCGTCCCTACCGGAGAAAGTGAGCAGGTCAACGACGTACAGCTGCTGCCTGATGGGGATTCAGTACTATTCGGCGTCGGGCCGTTCGGCGACTGGGATGGCGCACAAGTCGTGGTCGAGTCGATCTCCACGGGCGAGCGGATCGTGCTCATGGACGGCGGGAATGCAGCGCGCTATCTCCCGACCGGCCATCTGGTATATGCGGTCGAGGACACCCTCTATGCCGTCGCATTCGATCTCGAGAGCCTGACCCCCACCGGTGGCGCGGTGCCGCTCGTACAGGGAGTGATGCGCCCTCGATATACCGGATCGGCGAACTATGGTGTCGCGGACAACGGAACTCTGGTCTATGTCGAAGGTGACGTTGCCTCCAACGAGCTGACGCTTAGCTGGGTGGACCGGCAGGGTCAGGAAGACCCCCTGCCTGCCGCGCCGAATAATTTCAGTCAGCTGCGCCTCTCTCCCGACGGTACGCGTCTGGCTTCCTCCGTTCTGGATGGCAGCAATGCCGATATCTGGATCCATGATCTGGAACGGAACACCTCGCGGCGACTCACATTCGATCCGGCGCTGGACACTCGCCCCGTGTGGACGCCGGATGGTGAACGAATCGTCTTCGGCTCCGATCGGGCCGGCGAATACGGTTTGTACTGGAGGGCCGCGGACGGTACAGGATCCGCCGAGCGCTTGACGACGGGTATCAACGACCAGCGGCCGGAAGCGTTCTCACCGGACGGGAGCCTCCTCCTCTACCGGGAGGAGGTTCCATCCGATATCTATTCGGACTTGTATGCCCTGTCGACGGACGATCTCTCGTCGGAACCGCTGCTCGTAACGGAGTTCGACGAAGACGAGTCGGCCGTCTCGCCGGACGGTAACTGGATTACCTACGTCTCCAACGAGAGTGGTCAACGAGAGACGTGGGTCGCGCCGTTCCCGAATTTTGCGGAAAGCAAGTGGCAGATCACGACAGATGGAGGTATAGAGCCCGCCTGGGGACGGGACGGAAACGAGTTGATCTACCTCATCGTGAGAGGCACGGACGTATCTGTCATGGCCGTGGACATCGAAACGGATCCGACGATCTCATGGGGAAACTCGAGGACGCTGTTCGAGGGGAACTATCACTTCTTCGGCCCGGGTTTTCCGGCCTACGCAGTTTCTCCGGACGGCGAACGATTCCTGATGAAGAAGGAAGTCGAGTTTGCGGGCGCGGATGCGGCGCCACCCAGGATCGTCATCGTCGAGAACTGGCTCGAGGAACTCGAGCGGCTCGTGCCGACGGAGTAGATAAATGGGGCCAGATTCCTAACTTCATCCATTTAACATAATGTCGTTTCCGCGGAAACAATCTTGAGGGATCACTTTAAGGAGCAACACGATGTCAGTTGAACCCGGCACAAGCTTCGGCCCCCTACGAGATCTCCGCCGAGATCGGTGCTGGCGGAGTAACGCCCAGGTGTTTCGCGATTGAAAAGCGTATCGTTACACGATACACTTCATAAGTGATAAAGAGCTTTCGGCATAAGGGAATCGAACGCTTTTTTCTTAAGGGGACGAAGAGCGGCATACAGGCCACACATGCTGCGAAGCTTGCGCGCCAGTTGCAGCGACTGAATGTCGCCCGGCGCCCGGAGGACATGAACCTGCCGGGTTGGAGACTGCACGCGCTCAGAGGTAACTTGGATGGACACTGGTCTGTCTCGGTAAGTGGAAACTGGCGATTGACGTTCAGGTTCGACGGTCAGGACGCCGTACTGGTTGACTATCAGGACTATCACTGAGAGACGAGGAAGATGGGACGAATGTTTGATCCGCCGCACCCGGGTGAGTCGATCCGCGAGGATATTTTGCCGGCACTCGGTATTACCGTGACGGAAGCGGCCAAGCAGCTGGGAGTGTCCCGAGTAACGGTGTCGCGGCTGATCCACGGTCAGTCCGGTATCTCGGCCGTCATGGCACGGCGGCTCGAAGCCTGGCTCGGTGGCCCAAAGCGTGGCCCGAGCGCGGAGAGTTGGCTGCGGATGCAGGCGGATTACGATCTCTGGCAGGCGAATCAGCGACCGCCGCCGAAGGTTATCCGCGCGCGGGCGGTGCCCGGATGAGAATGGCTCCTGAATCCAAGAACTAATGATGGCGCTCGCTGGGGGAATACGCTTCGGTCCCTACGGGATCTCCGCCGAGATCGCGGCCGCGCTCACATCGCGATCCCTACTCGAAAATGTCCAACGGCAGGATCGCCGTGACGCCGACATTCGGCGCATCGACGAGTTGCCCGATTCGCAGGTCCACCGCGACGCTCGCGACGAGATAAGCTTGTTCGCGAGTGAGCCCGTAGTTGGCGACCATGTAATCGATCATCTCCAGCAACGCATTGCGTGCCGCGAGTGAGATGTCCTTGGAGAGGTTCTCGAGCCCCGCGACCTTTGCCGACTCGAGATACGCCATGTCCGGTGGAACCTCGCCCTCGCGCTTCAGCGGGAAACCGGTCGTCGCATAGAACCGCCGCGACGGGATATCCAGCAGCCGAGAGGGCCCCTCATAATGCGGTCCGCGCGGCAGTCCGGGGCCATCCTTGATCACGCGTGTCGTCAACGTCACGTCGGCATCCATCTCTATCGCCGTGCCCGACACTTCGCCGTCGCCCTGCGCGAAGTGCAGGTCGCCGATGGCGAGTCCGCAGCCGTTGATGTAGCACGGCAGATAAATCGTTACGCCGACGCCGAGATAGCGAATGTCCATGTTGCCGCCGTGCTCACGCGGCGGGCCGGTGCGCAGGCATGCATCGCGTTGACTGCCTTCCCGCCCGCACAGCGACGTGGGGACCGCGAATTCGGGATTGGGCGGATTGACCGCGCCGCCGGCCGTCAGCAGTTCCGTTTCCCGCGCCAGCATCGTGGCGTGCTCCGCCGGGCCGGGCAGCGTCGTTACGATCCCCGGGAAGCTCGCGTTCGGGATGCGCACGCCGGGGATGTCGTCGGAGACGGCCTCCTGGCGATTCAGACGCCATAACGCTTGTGCCGGGCCTTCGATCAGATCGGTGACAAAGCCAATCGACACGATGCGCGTGTACCCATAGTCGGCCGGATCGATGTCGAGTATCGTGACCGCGAGCACGTCGCCCGCAGCCGCACCTTCGACATAGACCGGCCCGGTCAGTGGATGAACGGCGGAAGTGTAAGGCTGCTCTCCGCGTGGATCCTCGTACGTACTGGCGGGATTCGGCTGGTAGTCGCCTGCGTTCCGAGTCTTGAAGACGATGGTCTGGCCGGGCGCGGCCTGTGCCGCCATGGGAACGGCCGGGTGAATGCGGTTAAAGCAGGCAGCGTCCTCGGCGCAGCGGCCGCCCTCCCGGCCGATGATGAGCACGTCGTTCTGTGCCAACGCGGTACCGAATATCAGCCCGCCGACCAACGTGCACGCGATTCTGCTCGAGATGTTCATCAGACTCCCCTCGATTTTTATTTGTGGTATTCGTGTTTCCGAGCTATCTCGCAGCGCTCTCCGCCGCGAACTGCCCCACCGGCTTCGCCTGCCCGCCCGTCCGAGCGAGCACGAAATACAACACGGCGAGACCGAGCAGTAAGCCGCTGAGCTTCCGCCACACGGCGCCCGGGTCATCCAGCTCGATCAACGGCTCGACGATGATCGGTGCCAGGAACTGGCCGAGGAACATCGCCGTCGTCACGAGACCCACGCCGTAGCCGCGACGTTCCGGGCCGACGGTCGCAAGTATCCACGAGCTGTGATTCGGGATGTACAACCCGAAGCCGACTCCGCTGATGACCATCCCGATCAGCGACGTCCCGTAACTCGGCATCAGCGTCAGGACGTAGTAGCCGATCGACATCGACAGAAAAATTATGGCGTAGATCGCGACGTAGTTCAGACGGTGTTTGAAGCGGTAGTAGCTCAACGCGACGATCGCGCCGACCGTATTGCCGACACCGATCGCGGATCCCGTTTGCAGCGGTGACGCGTCGAACGCCGAGGTAAGATAGAAGGGTAGTTGCACGGGCGTCACAAAAAACAATCCTGACGCGAGCGTCGCGGAGATGAAGACGTAAGTACACGGCCAGAAAGGTACGGCGCTGACATTTTTTGTACCGCTGGCCGCGTCCGTCGCCGGCAGACTCTCGCCGAGCGCCAGCAGTGCGCTCGGCAGCAGCAAGAACGCGAGCGCGTAGCCGAAGAAAGGAACCTGCCAGTTGAAATTCGCGAGATAGCCGCCCATGAACATGAAGGCGAAGCCGCCGACTTTCGTCGCCGAACCCTGCCAGCTGAGCACTTTCTGCCGCTTCGCGCCTTCGTAATAATCGCCCACCATCGCGATCGTCGCGGTTTTTACGCCGGCGATCGCGAGACCGAGCACGGCGCGTCCGGCGAACATGAACAGAAAGCTTTCCGCGAAGTAACCGGACACGCCCGCGAGCCCAAAGATCAGTAGCGAGGAATTCAGTAGGCCTTTTCGGCCCCAGTTGTCGCTGATCCAGCCCATGAACGGCGCGCCGATAATAATGAACAGCGCGGGAACCGAGAGCAGGACGAACTTGACGAGGAAAATCGCGTTCGGCTCACCCGGGAGGAAGCTGATCGAGGCTAGAACCATTCTCGCGAAAGCTTCCGTTTGCGCCTGCTCGGCGAAGATTCTCGCGATCTCGGGCATGGCCGGTGACGCCAGCGGCGTTGCCAGCAGTGCGAGGGCCGTCGCTGCGAGGATGACGAACAGGCCGTGTGCCGACAGCTCCGGTTGGTCTGCTGATCCTGTGGCAGAGGAAGTCATAGCGCGTCTACCTTAAACTAGCCCACCATGCACCCGCAAACACTCGACTGCCGAGAAATGCCGACCCGCGAGGCGGGCCTCGCCATCCTCGGCGCCTACAATGCGGCTGGGGATGGCACCGACTTCTCGGTACTCCTCGACTTTTTGAATCCAAGCTTGCGCATCTGGCTAATCGAGGCCGGTGCTAAGCATGACGTTGAAGACGACGAAGACGGCGGCTTGCTCGTGACTGTCCGCCGCGGGCTGTCGCCCGGCCAGGGCACGATTCCCGGGCTCCATCATGTAACGGCAGCGGGCGCTACCAGCGTCTGGGCCTGCGAGCGATCCAAGCGCCTGGCCCAGTTCGACGCCGTGACGGGCGAGGTCATCCAGGCCGCCGAAATCGCGACCAAAGCGTCGCATCTCGCGGTTGATCGTGCCGGGGAGTGGGTATTCGTCGCAGACCCCGGCGCGAATGCGCTGCTGGCGGTCTCGAGCGCAGACCTGTCGGTACAACATGCGTGGCCCGCGCCCGGAGCCCCACAGCTGCCCGCGGTAACCGACGACGGCATCGTCTGCGTCACAGGGGGCGGCACCGGTACGCTGACTATCGTGCGGCCGCGAGCGCAGGATTACGAAGTGCAGACGCTGGACGTCGGCGCCTGTCCGCACGACCCGTTGCTCATGCCGGACGGCAGGCGCGTGTTCGTGCCCTGCGCGGGCGACGGCAACGTCGTCAGCGTGGATCTCGAGGATGGCAGCATACTGGGCCGCTTTCGCGTAGGGGACGGGCCGTCGCATCTAGTGCTCCATCCGGATGGCGGCAAACTCTACTCGGCGAATACCTTCGACGGCACGGTAAGTTGCCTGTCGATAGAGGGCGATTTGCTGGCACAGGTCGCCAGCGGACCCTGGGCGCATCAGCCGGAGATCTCGCCCGACGGCCGGTCGCTCTACGTCGCCAATTTTCTCGATGACACGCTGTCGATATTCGACACCGAGAGCATGGGCAAGATCGCGACTCTTAAAACCGAGACTTATCCGCACGGACTCGGCATCTCTCCGGACGGACGTTGGGTCGTCGCGACGGGGTTTTCCTCCGACTACGTCCGTGTCTACGACACACAGTCTCAAGCCGAAGTCGCAAGAGTCGAAGTCGGGCGTGGCTCCTCGCACATCGCCTTCCTACCCGATCAGGACGCAGCGTTTATCGCCTGTTCGGTAGACGATCATCTAGCACGGCTCGATCTGGTCTCGATGGCCTGTACGCAGCGGGTCGGCTTGGCCTGATTGCCGCAACACCGCGGATTCTGGGCGTTTCTTAAGCAACTGGCCGATTTATCCCCAGCCCGGACTGGTATAATTCGCCAATGCCCCGTCTATCGACTCCAGTCATGTTGGCCGCCTGCGTAAGCCTCATCGCTTTGCAGTTGAGCGGCCTGCACATGCATGTCGACGCGCACGGCTATGTCGGTACGCCCGAGGGTACGCACGTGCACGGGCAGGCCGGCGGTCATCATCACGGTGACACGACACATCTGGATCTCGCCGATGCGTCGCACGAGGCCGTTCATGGCGGCGAGCAAGATCACTCCGGCGACAAGGACGTGTCCATCGTGAAACTCCGTACCGCGGTGTCGAAACTGCTGCTGTACCTGATTGCGCTTGGACTCGCGCTGCTCATGGTTCTTAGACCGGCCGATAAAATCGCGCCGACGATGACGCTTCCTCGTCCTATGGGTCGCCATGAACGTTGGCGGCCACCGCTCAGGGCGCCCCCTCGCCTCTCCCTTACACCGAGTCTCTAGACTCAGTCGTGCGCCCTTCGGGCGCTTTCTTCAGCTAATCCGCTGCGGCCTGTCACTAAGGTTCGCGGAAGCTGGGTTGTCATTGGAGATCCGTTTGATGTGGGATCTACTCGCGCGCAACATACTTGCGTGTTTTTGCCTAACGATGTTGGCGACGTTCGCCCTCGCTCAGGAGGAGTCGTCGCTGACCGGCCCCGCGATCGGCTTGCCCGAGGCGCTTGCGAGAACGATGGTTCGCAATCCCGACCTCATCGCGTTCGGTTACCAGATCGAGGCGGCTGAGGGCCTGTTGCTACAGGCTGATCTGAAGCCGTATCCGCAGCTGGCGATCGACGTCGAAGATGCCTTCGGTACGGGCGTTTTCGAGGGAACCGAGCGGATGGATCTGACCGTGACACTCGGCTGGGTCCTCGAACGAGGTGTTCGAGAGCGGCGCGTCGATGCGGCCAGCGCCGTCGTCGCAATGAGCAGAACCGATGCGGAGATCGTGCGGCTCGATGTCGCCGCTGAAACCGCGCGCCGCTTCGTCGAGTGCATGGCCTATCAGGCACGCTTGCTCACGGCGATGGAAGGCGTGAGCTTCGCGGCCGAGATCATTGAGGCCGTCCGAGTACGGATCGCCGCAGGTCGGGCGCTCGATGCGGAACTCTCGCGTGCCGAGGCGGAGCTCGCGCGTGCTGAGCTGGTTCAGGAACACTATGAACACGAACTGCTGTCGGCGCTTTATCGGCTGAGTGCACAATGGGGCGAGACGCGGCCGACCTTCGGTTCGGTTAGCGGCGACCTCAACGTACTACCGGTCCTCGAACCCGTTGAAGCAATGGTGGCGCGCGCCGATCAAAATCCGGACTTGCTCCGTTACATGACGGAGCAGCGGGTGCATGAAGCGGAGTTGGCGCTGGCCGAAGCACAGGCAAGGCCTAGTTGGACGGTCTACGGCGGTGTACGCCGACTCGAGCGCACCGATGATTTTGCGCTCGTTGGCGGAATTTCGATTCCGCTGTCGGTACGTAACAAGAACGAGGGGCGTATCGCCGAGGCCCACGCGAATCTAGCGCGAACCGGCGCTGAAGCCGCCGCGGCGCGCGTGAAGATCGAGACGATGTTGTTCGTACTCTGGCAGGAACTGCGACACTTTACGCAGACCGCGGAGCGACTCGCCGCCGATGTGATACCGCGTATCGAGAGCGCGCTCACTGATACCCGCAGAGCTTACGATCTGGGCCGCTACAGCTATTTCGAGTGGAGCACGGTTCTGGCGGACTTGCTCGCAGCGAACAATCAACTACTGGAAGCGAATATCGGTGCGCACCAGGTCGTTATCGAGATCGAACGCCTGACGGGCGTCGGTATTGCCGCCCCGGTCAGCGCACAATGAGGTTAGTCATGAAGACACACTTAAGCCTGTTAGGCACCCTGCTGGTTACCGCGACGATTGTCGCCTGTACCGGCGATCCGCAGCCCGGCTCGCCCGAGGCCGCCGCCGAGGCGGCTGCGGAGGAAGCACAGGAGCGAGGACCGAATAACGGCATCCTGCTCAGAGACGGCGATTTCGTCGTCGAACTCGCCATATTCGAAACCGGAGTGCCGCCCGAGTATCGGGCCTGGGCGACGAGCGGAGGCAGATCGCTCGAACCTGAAGATTTCGATCTCGAAGTCCGGCTCACGCGCCTCGGCAATCGCGTCGACGAGATCGGCTTCCGCCCGCAGGGAAATTATCTGCGTGGCGATACGGTGATCTACGAACCCCACTCGTTCACGGTCTCCATCGACGCGACCTATGGCGGCGGCACCCATCGATGGGAGTACGACAGTTTTGAAGGGCGCACGCAGATCAGCGCGGAGATGGCGGAGGCGTTCGGGATCGAAACGATGCTGGCGGGCCCGGCTACACTGGAGGAAACGGTGACCGTCTACGGCAACATCGTGCCGAATACAGAGCGTATCCGCCAGGTCAGTGCGCGTTTCGACGGGGCGATCAGGACGGTGGACGTATTTCTGGGCGAGGTCGTGACCGACGGGCAGACGCTCGCGACCGTGGAGAGTAACGAGAGCCTGAATGTCTATTCAATCACGGCTCCGATCGATGGCGTGCTGACGGAGCGCGTCGCACACGCCGGCGAGCAGACTGGGGGACGACAGCTGTTTACCATTGTCGATACGTCATCGGTTTGGGTAGAGCTTGCCGTCTTTCCCGGCGATCGAGCGCGGGTAAGACTCGGCGCGAATGTCAGCATCACGCCAGCGACCGGTGGTGAGGCCGTCATGGGGACCGTCTCCTACATCAATGTCATGACCGATGCGAATCAGGCGGTCGCTGCACGGGTCGAGCTCGACAACACCGATGGCGCGTGGCCGCCCGGTACCTACGTGACGGCCGAGATTCAGGTGGGTGAGTACGAAATCCCCCTTGCCGTCAGACGAAGTGGCTTGCAGAGTTTCCGCGACTTCACGGTGGTCTATGCACAGATCGGTGACGAATACGAGGTTCGTATGCTGGACCTCGGCCGGCAGGCGGGCGACTGGGCTGAGGTGCTCGGCGGCCTTGACCCGGGTACGCGCTATGTGACTGAGAACAGCTATGTCCTCAAAGCCGACATCGAGAAGACCGGTGCCGTACACGATCACTGAGTAGGGCCGAACATGCTCGAACAAATACTAAAGACATCGATCAATCGGCGCGGCCTGGTTCTGATATTCGTCGCGATGCTGGCGGGTCTGGGCGTCTGGAATTACTCGCGCCTGCCGATCGATGCAGTACCGGATATCACGAACGTCCAAGTCGTCGTCTTTACTTCGGCACCGGGCTATACGCCGCTCGAGGTCGAGCAACGCGTGAGCTTCCCGCTCGAGAATGCGATGGCCGGACTGCCGCGCCTCGACTACACGCGCTCGATATCGCGTTACGGCTTGTCGCAGATTACCGTGGTGTTCGAGGATGGCACGGACGTCTACTTCGCCCGGCAGCAGGTGAGCGAGCGGCTCAACGCCTCGCGAAGTACGTTGCCCGGCTCTCTCGAGCCGACGCTTGGCCCCATCGCCACGGGCCTCGGCGAGATCTTCATGTTCACGGTCGATGCGGCGACAGGCGCGACGAATCCTGACGGCACGCCGGTAACCCAGACCGATCTGCGTTCGGTGCACGACTGGGTCATCCGACCGCAACTCCTGCGCGTTCCCGGCGTCGTCGAAGTCAACCCGGTCGGCGGCTATAAGAAGGAGATCCTGGTTGCGCCGGATCCCGCCAAGCTGTTGGCCTTCGGCCTGGCCTACGAGGACGTGCTCAATGCGCTGCGGCTGAACAACGACAACCGCGGCGCGGGTTTTATCGAATACAACGGTGCGCAATGGTTGATGCGCGTGCCGGGTCAGGCTGCGAATCCACAGGAACTGGGGGATATCGTGATTTCCGCCACGGACGGCGTCCCGCTACGAATCTCGGATGTGGCTACCGTGGGACTCGGGCAGGAGCTGCGTGTCGGCGCGGCGACGCAGAACGGTCACGAGGTCGTCATGAGTACCGTGTTCATGCTGATCGGCGAGAACAGCCGCACCGTCGCCAGCGCGGTCGCCGAGAAACTCGACGAGATCGCATCCAGCCTGCCGGCCGGCATCACGGCGACGGCGGTCTATGACCGTACCGAACTCGTCGACCAGACGCTGGCCACGGTGCAGAAGAATCTTGCCGAAGGGGCCTTGCTCGTCGTCGTTGTGTTGTTTCTTTTGCTCGGTAATGTGCGTGCCGCGCTGCTGACGGCTGCGGTTATTCCTTTGGCGATGCTCATGACGATCACCGGCATGGTACAGACGCGAGTCAGCGCTAACCTCATGAGTCTCGGCGCGCTCGACTTCGGGTTGATCGTCGACGGCGCCGTCATCATTGTCGAAAACTGCCTGCGACGCCTCACCGAAGCCAGCCGTGGCGGGAGTCAGGCGCTCAATGAACGCTTGGAGGTCGTGCGCGCCGCGACCAGCGAAGTGATCCGTCCCGCGCTGTTCGGCGTGGGTATCATCACGGCCGTCTACATCCCGATATTCGCGCTCACGGGTATCGAGGGGAAGATGTTCCATCCAATGGCGACAACGGTCGTCATCGCGCTCGTCAGTGCCATGTTCCTGTCGATCACGTTCGTCCCGGCCAGTGTCGCGATCCTGTTTCGACGACCTCTTCGGGAAAAACGCAACCCGATCGTCGATGGCGCGCGGTGGCTCTACCGGCCGCTGCTCGCATTGACGCTTCGGTTTCGTTGGCTGACGGTCGCTGCGGCGGTCGCGGTGGTAGTGGTCGCAGGTCTGCAGGCGACTCGTCTGGGCACGGAGTTCGTGCCGAACCTCGACGAAGGCGACATCGTTATGCACGCGCTGCGCATCCCGGGTACCTCGTTGCAGCAAGCCGTCGAGCTGCAGGAGCAACTCGAGTCCCAAATACGAGAGATGCCTGAGGTCGAGACCGTCTTCGCCAAGATCGGCAGCGCCGAAATCGCGACGGATGCGGTGCCGCCGAGCGTGGCCGACAACTTCATCATTCTCAAGCCACGCGAGGAGTGGCCGAACCCAGAAAAACCGAAAGCGCAAGTCGTCGCGGATCTCGAACGGCTCGTCACGCCGATTCCCGGAAACCGTTACGAGTTTTTGCAGCCCATCCAGATGCGTTTCAATGAGTTGATGTCCGGCGTGCGCGCCGAGTTGGCCGTCAAGGTATTCGGTGACGACTTCGATGAGCTCATTCGTCTCGGCGATGAACTCGGGCAGGTTATCAACGCCATCCCGGGCGCGGCCGACGTGGCCGTAGAGCAGACGACCGGGCTGCCGGTGATGACGGTCATCCCGAAACGCGACGTCCTCTCACGACTCGGCGCGACCGTCGGCCAGCTACAGGATGTCGTCGCGACGGCGCTCGGAGGTGTCGTCGCGGGGCAGCTTTACGAAGGCGATCGCCGCGTCGACATCGTTGTGCGCTTACCTGAGAGAGTGCGCTCGGACCCGGATCAGCTTGCATCGTTGCCGATCCCACTCCATGACGGCGAATATGTCCCGTTACGCGAAATTGCGGATCTCGAATTGGTCGTCGGTTATAACCAGATTCCGCGCGAGAACGGTAAGCGGCGCGTGGTCGTCACGTCGAATGTCCGCGGTCGCGATCTCGGTTCGTTCGTGGCCGACGTGCGCCGCGCCGTCGAACAGCAGATCGAGATCCCGGCCGGCTACTGGGTCGAATACGGCGGCACGTTCGAGCATCTGCAGTCGGCGACGGAGCGGCTGTCGATCGTCGTGCCGGCGACGTTGCTGATCATCGGTATCCTGCTGATCGTGGCGTTGGGCTCGATGCTGGACGCGGCAATTATTTTTTCGGGCGTGCCGCTGGCGTTGACGGGTGGGATCGCTGCGCTCTTGCTTCGCGGTATACCATTTTCGATCTCCGCTGCGGTCGGGTTCATCGCGCTCTCCGGTATCGCTGTGCTGAACGGGCTGGTCATGGTGAGTTTCATCCGCGATCTGCGCGCGGCCGGCCGGCCGCTCGATGAGGCGATCACGGAGGGTGCGCTGACGCGACTTCGTCCCGTGCTAATGACGGCGCTGGTCGCGTCGCTCGGCTTCGTGCCGATGGCGCTCAACACCGGGATCGGCTCCGAGGTGCAACGGCCGCTCGCGACCGTCGTGATCGGCGGGATTGTGTCTTCGACCTTGCTGACCCTGCTCGTGCTGCCGGCGCTCTACCGGCTCGTGCATGCCCGGGCCGCTCGCCTCATCCAGTAACGTCTCGGCCGGTTACGCGCCTTCGCGCGTTAGCCGATAGATCAGGATCGCCGCGCGCTTGACCGCGGTCGGCAGCGAATCGAGGTCGAGACGCTCGTTGGGGGAATGCATATTCTCTCCCTGGCCACCGAGCCCGCCCAGCGCATCCACATACGGCGCGACGAACGAGATGTCGGCCGCGCCGCGGCGGGACGGATCGAGTGCCGGTAGCGGGTCGTCGCCGAGCTCTTCGCTGATCGTGGACAACATTGAATGCAGACTCATGTTGCCGTCCGTCGGCGGCATCGCCGGATAGCGGTCAAGGAAATAGATTTCGGCGTCCGTATGGGGCAGGTGGTCCGCCACGATCGCGCTCATTGCTTCCCGGGCGTGTTTCAGCTGCTCGGTCGAGATCGTCCGCAGGCCGCCGTGCACGAAGACCCGCCGCGGCACGATGTTGGTCTTGCCGAACGCTTCCCCGCGAGTGTTCGTCAAGTCGTAGTCGATGTCCGTGCCGCCGACGATCGTCCCGGCGTTAAATGTCAGGTACTGCTCGCCGCGCACGCTCTCGTAGAATGCGGTCAGGATCCGCGCGGCCTCGAAAATAGCACCCGCGCCGACGTCCTCGCTGAACACCAGCGAGGAGTGCGCCTGCTGGCCCGTGACGCTGAGGCGCCAGCCGCTTGAGCTGCGGCGCGCCGTTGTTATCCATTCCGCTTCCTCGTCCCTGACGCCGTACTCGAAGCCGAGGCCGACATCGGCCCACTGTCCGGCCTCGATAAGATCGCGACGCGCGGTTTCGAGCGGGCCGCCGACGCTTTCTTCGTCGCCGGTGTAGGCGACGATGATCTGCGTGCCGTCCAGTACGCCAGCTTCTGCGAGTGCTTTGAGCGCGTAGACGATGATCACGTCGCCGGATTTCATGTCGACGGCGCCGGGTCCCGTCGCCCAGGTACCCTCGCGAACGAACTCCTGGAAATCGTCGTCCGGCTCGAACACGGTATCGAGATGCCCAATCAGCAACAGTCGTTTGCCGTGAGACCCCTCGCGGCGTCCGAACAGATGCCCGGCCCGCTGCACCCGGGCCGGCATGTCGATCCACTCGGTCTCGAAGCCCAGGGCGTCCAGCTCTGTGCGTAGCACAGCCCCGACCTCGCGCACGCCGGCATGATTCATCGTGCCGCTGTTGATATTCACGAGCCGCTCGACGAGCGCTTCTATCTCGTTCGTCTGGCCGTCTATCCACGCGGCCATCGTCGACTCGTCTTCATTGAGCTGCGCCTGCGCGCCGGCCGCGAGTCCGAGCAGCAGCAGTGCGGCGATGGCACGCATCAGTTGCTGCCGCCGTATTCTTTGGCGTGGCGCGCGACGTCCTCATGCGTCGCGAACCAGACACCGGGCTTCGAGCGCATGTATTGAATCAGCTCTTCGAGCATCGTGATCCGCGAGCGGTGGCCGATGATCTGTGGATGCATCGTCAACAAAAACAGGCTGCCCTCCTCGTAGGCCACGTCGAACTCGCGGGTCCAGATCTCGTAGACGTCGCTCGGCGGCGTGTAGGGGCGGATGTCGGCGGCGCGATTCATACCGAAGTAGGGATAGTCGTCGAGTATCCACTCGACGGGCAGCTCGACGACGTCCGTGGCTTCGCCGTTCGACAGCAGCTCGTAGGGCATGTCGTCGGCCATCAGGCTGCTGTCGTAAAGCAGGCCGAGTTCGGCGATGAGTGCAGCCGTGTTGTGGCTGTACTCCCACGACCCCGTGCGGATGCCGACCGGGCGGCGCCCGGAGAGTTCCTCGAGCGCATCGAGCGAACGTTGCATGAGCATCCGTTCGTCATCTCTCTCGAGTCTCGCCGTGTGCTCGTGAATCCAGCCGTGGATGCCGATCTCGTGTCCGGCGGCGGCGACGGCCCTGACCTCGCCGGGGTAGAGCTGAGCGCTGACGGCCGGTATGAAGAAAGTCGAGGGGATGTCGTACCGCTCGAGCAGGTCCAGGATTCGCGGCACGCCGGCACGCGGTCCGTACTGACCCACAGACAGCCGCGATGGCGACGTGTTGCTGTCCCTGAGCAGCAGCGTCTCGGCATCCATGTCGAACGAGAGCGCGACGGCGACGCGACCGCCGTCGGGCCAGGAGTCGGGTAGGAGTCGTGGTCCGGCACGGACACGGTCGACGGCTTCGCGCCATTGCGATTCCGTCCACGTCCACGACGGCGCGTCTTCGCCGGCGTTCTGCGCGAGGACGGTTGTCGCAGGCGCCAGCCCGAGCATGACGATCAAGGCAGACGAGAAACTTGTGCGAATGGTCGAGATGAATCCGGCGGCCGGAGCGAAAGGAGTAAGTCTCATGGTTGTCCCCACGTTGTTATTTTGTAGCGCTATTATGCCCTCTCAATCAGCGCCAAAGAGCACGGCGATAAAAGATTTATAGAGACGCAGCTGCTCCGCCGTCAGATCGGGCTCATCGAGCGATTTCGAGAGAATAAACGCCCCCTCGAACGTGGACATGAACATATCGGCAAGTGCCGATGCGTCGACGGCTGTGCGCGGCGGATACTTCTCCGTTATCTCGTCGATGAGTTTGACGAGCTCGCGACGCGAAACCAGGAACTCCTCGTTGATGATCGGCTTGATGTCGTCGTCGAACTGCTGCAGTTCATAGACATAGGACGCGAGCAGGCAGCCGGGGTAGGTCTCCGTTAGATTCTCGAAGAGTTCCTCATACAAGCCGACAAAAATCAGAAACTGTTGTAGTGGGTCTTCGCTGAGTTTCCTGGCGCGCGCCAGGCTGTTCTCGAACAGCCCCAGGCCTTCGTCGGCGTATCGTCGGATCAGGGCCCGGGCCAGTTCGGGTTTGTTCTTGAAGTGATGAAAAAACGCGCCTTTGGTCAGACCGACGCCGTCGATGACCTGATCGACTGATACGCCGCCATAACCGTGGTCGAGAATCAGGGCCTGGGCGGAATCCAATATCCGCTCGCGGGTCGCTTCGCCTTTGCTTGCCATCTCGGTATTTAAACATACTTATTAGTATGTGTAAAATGGTGTTGTCGTCTGTCTCGTCGGGAGAACAATCATAATACACTGATAATAAAGAGTAAAAAATACAACACAAAACATACTAAATGGTATTGACATTGCCCGGCAACGCGTCTAACCTAGAAACATACCAATTGGTATGTAATCTTTTCGCTGCTACCCGAGGGGGCACATCATGTTAGACATCATCGGCACCATCACGCTGGCACTCATTCCCGGATTCCTGCTGCTGGACTTCATCGTGCAGCGTCGTCGTTACGAAAAGACCCGTCATTGGCGGCTGCGCGGCGCGTTGGTCACGGTCGCGATCTTCTTCTTCACGGGTGAAGTCGCCGTGTTCTGGGGGAATGTCTTCGGCGATTACCACCTGTTCGATACGAGCGGACTCGGCATGTTCGCTGGCGCGGCACTAGCCGTACTCGTCTACGAATTCGTCCACTATTGGTACCACCGTAAGGCTCATGACTGGAACTGGTTGTGGCGCGCCGGCCATCAGATGCACCACAGTGCCGAGAGTCTGGACACGTTCGGCGCTTACTACCTGCATCCATTCGACGCGGCCATGTTCACGACCTGGGTCAGTCTGGTGTTCTTCCCGTTATTGGGCATGAGCGTCGAAGCCGCGGTCGTGGCGACGCTGTTCCTGACCTTCAGCGCGATGTTTCAACACGCGAATATCAGCACGCCGCATTGGTTGGGCTACCTGATTCAGCGCCCGGAGAGCCACAACATCCATCACGCGCTCGGGGCGCATCGCAATAACTATGCGGATCTGCCGTTATGGGACATGGTCTTCGGCACTTTCCGCAATCCGCGGACCCTCGAGGACACACGCGTCGGTTTCTACAAGGGCGCGTCGAACCGCATTCCCGAGATGTTGATCGGTATGGACGTCTCGGAGCCGAGACCTAGCGGGGCCGATGAGATCGTCGAAGGCGTTCTCCGAGAAGCGGCAAGTCGTGTCCGCCTGATTATCGGCTGAGGTACAATCTGCGGAGCACGAGTAGGGGGTGTCGAGATGGCCTTAGTTCGGGGGGGCTTGGACGAGCGAAACGTCATTCAGATTGCGCTGGCTCTTCCGTGCTGCGCGGCACTCGCCACGCTGAGTATTCTGCCCGCACACGCCGAAGAACACATCGTGCGCACACGACGAGCAGAATGGGTGCCCAGCGTTCTATTCGTCCAGCCCGGCGACACCGTGATCTGGCAAGGCATGAAAAACCATGAGACCGAACTCATCGAGGGAATGGGTCCCGCGGGAGCATTCGCGTGGAATTCCGAGATCGACGCCGAGGGGTTTCGTGTCACTCTGGAAGAAGAGGGCGCCTATATCTACAGCTGTGACGTTCATATGACTTTTGGCATGGTCGGCGCAATTGTCGTCGGCGACGGCCAACCCGAGAATCTCGCCGAGATAGACGCGGCACTCCCTGCGGTCGAGGTCGGGCAGGTCTTCGCCGGTCGCATCATAGAGCGAATGAAACGAGCATTGCGCCGACGGAATTAGGCCGGTAGTCTTTCCGCGATGCCGTGGAAAAGAGCTAGTTGTCGACATGCCTTGACGGCGTTCTGTATTACGACCTTCGTATCGCTCGTCGGCTGTAGCGGCCCGTCCCCAACTGGGCCCTACCAGACGACCGGCATGAAAATAGGCGAGATCAGCGACAGCGGTGCCATCATCTGGACCCGGCTGACTGCGGCCGAACATCGAGTCGGCGCCGGTGCGCCGGTACCTGACACGCTCTATATTCATCCTGAGACCGGCGAGCTTGTTCAGGATCCCACCTGGCCGGCGACGCCCGCCGATTGGGTGCCGGTGGTTGAGTATCCGGAGGGCGCGACGATCGAGAATATCGAGGGTGCCGTGCCGGGATCCCGTGGCGAGACACGGGTTCTCTACCGAGCGAGCGGCGACAGTGACTGGCAATTTACGGCGTGGACCGCGGTCGATCCCGACCGGGATTTCACTCGGCAGTTCACACTCTCGGCCCTCGAGCCGTCGACCGAGTACGAACTGCGGACCGAAGCCCGGTACGCGGGTAGCGACGTCATTGGCTCCTCACTAGACGGACGTCTGCGCACGGCGCCGCCGCCCGATGAGCCGGTACGCGTCGTGTTTGCAGCGACGACGGGCCAGGCCTACCAGGACCAGGACGCCCCGGGCGGCGGTTACAAGATGTATCGCGCCATCCAGGAGCTGGAGGCGGATTTCTTCGTGCACACGGGCGATATCCTGTACTACGACCAGTGGGGGAAGACGCTCGAACTCGCGCGCTGGGGCTGGGCGCGCATGTTCAGCCTGCCGACGAACTTCGAGTTCCACCGTCAGGTGCCGAGCTACTTCATGAAGGACGACCACGACACCTTGTCGAACGACGCCTGGCCCAGTATGGAGAGCGAGTTCATGGGCGAGTTTACGTTCGCGCAGGGACAGGCCGTTTTTCTGGAGCAGGTGCCGATGGGTGAGTCGACCTATCGAACTTTTCGCTGGGGCCGGGATCTACAGATCTGGATGATGGAGGACCGGGACTTTCGCAGCGCCAATACCGACCCGGATGGGCCGCAGAAAACTCTATGGGGCGCCGAGCAGAAAGCCTGGTTGATGGAATCTGTCGAGGCTTCCGATGCGACCTTTCGCGTCTTGATCAAGCCGACTCCGATACTGGGCCCCTACAACGAGGGTGAAAACGACAATCACACGAATCTGGAGGGCTTCTTCCACGAGGGCGAGGAGATTCGTGAGTTTCTCGCGGCGCAGGACAACATGCTTGTGATCAGCGGCGATCGCCATTTTCAGTACGTCATAGAAGACCCCGAGACTGGTTTGCGCGAGTACGCCACGGGTCCGGTCAGCGATTCGCATGCGCGCGGCGGGAGAAGCGACGAGGAGCGGCTGGAATTCGAGTATGTGAACGTGATTGGTGGGTTCCTGGCAGTGACAGTCGAACGCCGTGCCGGCACCCCCACGCTGCAACTACGGCATTACAATGTCGATGGTGAGATTCTGAACGAAGATATCCGGGTGATGCAATGAGACGATTCAGTCAGCAGGCGAGTCTGCTACTCGGCTTGCTTTCTCTGCCGTGGCTGGCGTTCGGCCATCACACGTTCGGCTATACGTACAACACGAGCCAGACTGCCGAGATCGAAGGCGAGGTGATCGGCGTCCAGTGGGAGAATCCGCACATCAGTTTCAGCATGCGTACCGATGACGGAGTAGTCTGGACGATCGAGTCCAACTCCCCCAATGGTATGGAGCGACGCACGATATCTCGAGAGGTCATCAGTGTCGGCAATCGCTTTCGCTTGGCGGGATTTCCGGCCCGCGACGGTAGTAACGGCATGCATGCCAGTAATATTCTGCTTGCCGATGGTCGCGAGGTCGTGCTTCGCCCGGGATCGGAGCCGCGCTGGGAGTAGAGCGAACAAAGGGGACCACGGTAGTGAAACAATCTTCTAGGATTCGAACGGCGATGCTATTTGCGTTGCTCGTGGGTGTCACCGGCGTCATGTCCAGCGCTGACGCACAAACCATTCGTCAATATCAGCTCGAGCCCGCTTCGAGCGGCCTCAGGCTCGAGATACACGAAGTCGCGCAGCCGACGCCGGGCGCACATGAGGTTCTGGTGCGCGTGCGTGCCGTGTCGCTGAATCATCGCGATCTCTCCATCCTCGGCCGGCAGGCAGCCGCCGGGCGTGTCCCCCTGTCCGACGGCGCCGGCGAAGTCATTGCCGTCGGTAGTGATGTAACGCAGTTCGCCGTAGGCGATCGAGTGGCCGGCACGTTCTTCGCCGACTGGCCGACCGGGCGGCGCACGCGGGAAGCCATGGCGACGGCTCGCGGCGGTGGCGTAGACGGCATGCTCGCGGAGGTCGTGGCAAGTCACGAGGACGGCCTCGTCGCCGTTCCCGATTACCTGAGCTTCGAGGAGGCGGCGACACTGCCCTGCGCCGCCGTGACCGCCTGGCGCGCACTGTTCACCGATGGCGATCTTCAGGCAGGGGACACCGTCCTGCTGGAGGGGACCGGCGGCGTGTCTATATTCGGCCTCCAGTTAGCGGCTGCCGCCGGGGCGCGGCCGATCATTACTAGTTCCAGTGACGCGAAGCTTGAGCGGGCGCGATCGCTCGGCGCCGTCGGTACCGTCAACTACCGGCAACACCCAGAGTGGCAGGAACAGGTGCTGGCGCTGACCGACGGCGTTGGCGTCGATCACGTGCTGGAGGTCGTCGGCCAGGAGACCTTATCCCGAGCCCTCGAGGCACTCGCCTACGATGCCCACGTTGCGATTATCGGCGGGTTGTCGGGGCGGGCGGGCGAGATACCGTTGAGGCCGCTGCCGAACGGTACCTCGGTGACCAATATTTTCGTCGGCACCCGAGACGACTTCGAAGCGATGAACGACTTCCTGATCGAACATCAGCTGCATCCGGTAATCGACCGCGTGTTCTCATTCGAGGATGCACAGGCCGCTTATGCGTACATGGAAAGCGGCGCCCACTTGGGCAAGATCGTGATTTCGCTCTAGAGCGGCCTACAGCAATTTTTGGCCGCTAACGTTCAATCACGCCCCAGTGGATGGCGGCGCTGGGTGCATCAACCTCAGTTGCTGTGGTTTCGCAAGGCGCTCTTTCAGGTCCACTTGTGGCTCGGCATCGCCATCGGCCTGTATATCTGCATGATCAGTATCACCGGCAGCGCCGTCGTCTTTCGGCGTGAGCTGGCCCGGTGGCTGATGCCGCGGGGATCGGAGTTCGACAACGGTTTTCCTCCGGCGATCCGTGTCATGGAATGGTTCGTGGATCTGCACGACAATCTGCTGGCCGGTTCGCTCGGTCGCGACATCAACGGGATCGCGGCTGCGCTCGTGACCATTCTGATACTGACGGGAGTGGTGATCTGGTGGCCCGGGAGAACCCGCTGGCGCCGAAGCCTGATCGTTGCGCGACCCGCCAAGACTCGGCGCTTCTCGTGGCATCTGCACAGTGCATTCGGTTTCTGGGGCTTCGTATTGTTATTCGGCTGGGCGTTCACGGGTGTCTACTTCGCCTTCCCCGAGCCGTTCGAGTGGGCCTTTAATTATTACGATGCCGATCCCACGGACTTCGAGCGCCCGGGCGAGGGCGTGCTGTTAACATTAATAAGCTGGCACTTCGGACGCTTCGGCGGGCTATCGATCCGGATACTCTGGGTCATACTCGGGCTACTACCGACCGTGATGTTTGTGACGGGTTTTATCGTCTGGTGGAAACGCGTAGTATCGCGCGCGGTACGATAAAAATATGAGAAAAGGTCTCGTCGCGAATTCTAAGGGGTGGAGACAAATGATAATAATTCAGCGTCATGGCGTCGACAGAGCGACGTGCCTGTTCTTTTTCATTATTCTCGCCGGTTGCGAACAGTCGGCGACGGATGATCCGACCGTTGACGCGCCGGTTCCGACGGCTGCATCAGTAGCCGCGCCTGAGAGCGAAGGTCCGTACCAGGCCACGGGTATAAAGGTCGGTGAGGTAACGGACTCCGAAGCCATTATCTGGACTCGGCTCACGCGTCTTGCGGAACCCGTCAGTACGGACGCGCCGATGCCCGAGTTTCTTTATGAGGTGCCGGGTGAGAATGAACTTCGAGAAGATCTTCCGGGACGTTTTCATCCGCACGATTGGACGCCGGTCATTATCTATCCGGAGGGGTCGTCGATCGAGACCATCGAGAGTGCCGTCATCGGCATGACCGGCGAGACGCGTGTTGTCTACCGGAAAGCGGATGCCGAGACATGGGCGTCGACCGCCTGGATCGCCGTGGACCCGGAAAGAGACTTCACGGGGCAGTTCACTCTGACCGGGCTTTCTGCCGACACCGATTACGTGTTGCGAGTCGAAGGACGTGCGGCGGGCAGCACCGCCGCAAGCTCCTCCATTGAGGGCCGATTCGGCACCGCGCCCGCACCGGATCAGCCGGCTCGTGTCGTGTTCGGCTCGGTAACGGGCACGGACTATGAGGATCAGGATGCGCCAGGCGGCGGCTTCCAGATCCACACCGCGATGATGGAGTTGGGTGTCGACTTCTTCGTCCATACCGGCGATATCATCTATTACGATGCGTACGCGAAGAATATCGATCTCGCGCGCTGGGGTTGGGCGCGCATGTTCAGCCTGGCGACCAACTTCGATTTCCATCGTCTCATCCCGACTTACTTCATGAAGGACGATCACGACGTCTGGCAGGACGATACCTGGCCGAGCCAGGTCAGTGACTACATGGGTGAGCTCACGTTCCAGCAGGGCGTGGATGTCTTCACCGAACAGGTGCCGATGGGTGAGCGGACCTATCGAACGTTCCGCTGGGGGCAGGACGTGCAGTTCTGGCTCGTCGAAGGCCGAGACTTTCGCGACGCGAACATGGATCCAGACGGCCCGGAGAAATCGATCTGGGGCGCTGAGCAACTCGCCTGGTTCAAGGAAACGGTCGAGGCGTCCGACGTGTCCTTCAAGATCTTGATTAGCCCGACGCCGGTCGTAGGCCCCGACAACGATGGCAAGTACGACAGCCACGCCAATCCCGCGTGGACAACCGAGGGCGACGATCTGCGTCAGTTCATGGCCGAGCAAGGCAACATGATCGTGATCTGCGGCGATCGTCACTGGCAGTATGTCTCTGTGGATGACGAGACAGGTGTGCGTGAGTACGGAACCGGATCCGCCAGCGACGCACATGCGGGCGCCTGGCCGAGCAACGACGATATTCGGCCGGAGCATCATTATCTCAATATCATCGGCGGTTTCCTGTCGGTAACGGTCGATCGCGTTGATGGCGTACCGACGCTGGAGATGCGCCACCATCACGTCGATGGCGAGGTCTTGTTTGAGGAGATCCTGACCGCCGATACGATCTAGGGGAGCGATGGCCTCGTCGCGATTCTTCCGCCATTCTGTCAACTCGAACTCAAGTAGCGCGTTGTAACCGGCTGTGAACGCGAATCTCCGTGGGCGCACATCGCGATCGCATGACAGGAGGGCATGGCTATGGATATCCGGCAGAACCGATTGCAGCAGGTCGCTTTGATCGCGCTGGCTGGTGGCGCGCTGGTCGCGTGTACGGCGACACCGCAGAAAACAGCAGCTATTGACGAACCCGTCGATCTGAGCGGCGACTGGGTACTCAATCAGG